>WPCJ01316614.1_pt1 | contig 173217 bp, 165 predicted proteins | sample 5399831 | NCBI WGS metagenome assembly WPCJ01 (sample SAMN12869470, study PRJNA574797) | sludge metagenome | isolation source: wastewater treatment of pH10 | place: China:Beijing | collected 2019-05-20
ATCTATAGTATCGATTGGGAAGATATTGAGAATGAGGAATCAGATTATGATTTCTACCTGGATGAGATTGAAAGCTTTTTCAGGGAAGACTTTGACAACAACATTATTTATTAACCTTTAAAAATTAAAATTTTATGAAAACAATTCCAGAATTACAAAAACAATTTAAAACAGGAGAAACTCCTTCACAAAGCGATTTTTATGAATGGATGGATTCCTATTGGCACAAGGATGAAAAAATCCCTATGGACAGCCTGAACATCGATGTATCTTCCAAAGCAGACAAAACAGCGGAAAATCTTTCTGCAGAAAATGTCGTAAGCTGGAAGACGAAACTTATTGAACCGTCACAGATTACAATTCCGGTATCATCTTCGATCAATACTAATGCAATTGATAGCAACGGAAGAAGAATGTCAGGAAAAACAGTTTTAATCAGCAATGGTTCTAATAATGTAACGATTGAATGCAGAGCTGATTCGGACGCTAATTTCAATGCTGTGTTTATAAAATTAGGTTCAGGAACGGTGACATTTAATGTAACATCAGGCGCAGGATTAACTTTAACAGATATTGATAAGACTCTTGTCTTAAATGGATCAGCTGGAAGTACAGCATCACTTGTAAGATCAGAAAATACATACTTTTTAAGAATATATAACGCATAATGAATCCAATAGAACAATTCAATGAACTGAATCAACAATTCAGTCTGGATTTTACAGAAGGTACAAGACAAGGCTCTATAGGCCTTGAGTTTACTAACAATAGTATATACAAAGCCAAGGCTAATTTTGTTGATGGAAGTGTAAGTAATAGTATTACAAATACCTTTAATGGACAAAGCAGTGCGGTTAATTCAACATATAATTCTGTGCAATATGGACATACAAGAATATTTTGTAATAAAGCTCAAATTACAGGGTTGTCGATTGATTTAGGCATAAGCGCTTCTACGAACGATCCTTCGAACGCGAGAAATATTATTATAGATTCAAAATTTTTGAAACAATTTCCGAGATTGAAGAAGTTTTATTTTAGGCTTTATGCCTATAATAGCTCTTATACATATTTGAAAGGAAAAGTAACAGGAGACTGGTCAGATAATTTTTCAGCAGAAATGGAATACTTTGAGATGCCTTCTGTAGATTATCCCAATTCAACAGCCGCCTTTAACCTTAATAATATTCCAAGTAATTCCAAGCTCCAATATTTGGCATTAGGTGGGTATGCTCCTGCTGCAGCTAACTCGAATGTTACAGTTTCTGGTGATCTGAGTAATATCCCGACATCTTGCACCACTGTCATCTTAGGTTCAGACAGATCAGGAACAACAAACAGCGTATCCGGAGCGATACCAAATTGGGTGACCTATTTTTCAAGAATAGGGAGAAACACTATTACTGCAGATGTCAGCCAACTTAATAATAATCTGCAATACCTAAGTGTATCAGGTAATAATAGCTTATTCGGAAACCTGAAAAGTTTTCCGTTGTGTACTAATTTTAATGTTCAGGGTAATAATACAATCTCAGGAACTATTCAGCTAATGCCTGTGTGTACATATTTTTCTGTTATGAGCTCGAATTGCAACATTAGTGGGCTTCTTAATAATGATATTAATTTACCAAATGCAGAAACTATCAATGTGACAGGAATCAGTATGTTATCTGGCGTTATAAAGACAAGTTCGAAAATTACAACACTCAATATTGCAGGAAATAATCAGATAGAGGGCTTAGAATTATTAAGTAATTGTACTTCTTTTACTTTACAGGGTAATAATACAATTTCAGGAAATCCTTTCCAGTATCTTCCTAAAGCTAGAACTATTATTCTACAAGGCAACAATACGGTTAATACATATACATCCCGGACTTACCCAACGATGTCAAGATTCATTCTGCAAGGTTTGGCAGAATTGGATCAAGCAAAGGTTGATATGCTGCTAAAAGATTTATCAGAAGCAGAATGGGCTATTGGCGTAACAATTTGTACTATTAGAGGTAATTGTTCTACACCAAGTGCCACTGGTAAAAACTATGCATCAATTATAGCATCAAAGGGAAGTGGGGTAATAGTCTCAGTAAATTAATTTTTTAAAAATCAATGTAATGAAAATACTGACAAAGCAATTTATTTTGATCTATGATGGAGAAACAAATGCGATCATACTCCAATTATCAGATAATGTAACAACTTATTGTCCCAATAATTACCAGTCTACAGAATTCCACACAGAACAGGAATTACAAGATTACATCTCAGAAAATAATCTTGTAGAATAATCAACGCTCCTTTTTATAGGAGGAAAAATCAATAACAAAAATAGATTCTTAAGCATTCCAATAATAAAAATTACTGGAACAGCTAGAGAAATGCCCGAAAACAATAAAAAACAATTAAAATCAAAACAACAATGACAACAGAAAACAACACAAATCCGGAGTCAGCACTTCCGGTAGATCAAAATCAAAAAACAGATGCTAACCCAGCTACGCAGACTTTATTCAGATTTGTAAGCCTTAGGAATCCCCAGTTGGCAAAGAAAGAAGGTAATACAAAATTTATTTTCAGACAGGAAAATCACAGTGGTAAATTTGACGAACTACTATCACTATGGAAACCGCAACTAAACAAATCCAAAATCGATTTTCTCACTGAAAAAGTCAAATCAGCAGATTTCAACTTTGGATATATACAAAGAACGGAAAGTAATGTTGAAAGCTGGTTCGGGAATTTTTACACTTCTAGTAAAAACCTTGTTGCAAACGGAAGTTTGCCCGCAGATGAAGTTCAGGATTTATTGGATATTATTTCCGTATTTGAACAAGATGATACGAAACGGAAAGAATTATTCGGAGGTCTGTGGGATAGTATTATCTACCAGATTCTTACAGAAGAAGATTTTTATGTCAAAGAGCTTTTAACACAAATTTTACAAACTATTCATTATGTTGAAAACTATGGACTGATTGCTGACGAATCCAATGCAAAAAAGAGACTAGCAAAACAAAAAGAACTGTCAACAGCCAAGGTGGTAATTCCGGATTATCTCTTCATAGATGCTGTTGCAGTTCCTCCGGTTGCTCAAACTAAGGATTTCACGGTTGGCTCATCCGAAGTTGGTTCTAATGATACTATTAGTGGAAATAATATAAATGGAATACAGAATACCGAATCTGAAAACAATATTTCAGAAAATTCAGAAGTATTTCTTCCAACAGAATCTATGCTCAAGCGGCAGAAAGTAGCTTTGGCTAATGTTGAAAAAGAGCAATTAGAAAAACTCAAAAAAGAGCTTTCCAAAGCACAAAAGTTATATCACAAAGAATACTCGAAGGCTTATGATCTGGCTACAAAACAGTACCAGAAATCGATTATGCCGGAGCGAGAAGCTTATGAGCAGAGACTTTTGGAAGTGGAGGCTACATTTACCCAAGAAATGACAGAAGCCGCAAAGAAATTGGCACTGAGTCAGGTTGCAAAACCACAGTTTCCGGACTTTGAGTTCGATTTCCATGCAGAGCGAGATACAGCCTATTTACAAACCAAATTATCCGAAGCGTCGTTATTTACACTGGCTAAGCTCATTGCTGAATCTACAACAGATGAAGACCTTTCCGGCAGGCTTTCAAATGGCGATGTAGCAGCAGAAAACGTCTTGGAAATCGGCAAAGAGCAATATATTCTTCCGGCAGATGAAAACCTGAATTTTGAAGAGATGCTGGAAACGCTCAATACCAGATTATCCGAACTGAATGAAGAAATTTACCAAAATACCGAAATTGAAAAACAAGAGTATGCAAGTGTTGGTGGCGTTTTGATTCCGGTGAATAATCTATCGAATAAAGGAGTAAATTTTAATTTCAATGTTAAAACCATTACAAGAGTTACAAATTACTGGAGTGTTCTAATGACTTTTGAAGATAGAAGTATTAAGATTATAAGTGCGGATTATAAGGCTCACGGCAAGGCAAAAGAAATTAAAGATACATATTTACAAGAAGCTGTAAATGGAGTCTATATATTATTTAATAATCAGAACTTTATATCGCCTGCAGATGTTAGTGAAAGTGGTTTTATCTTGGAGGGAATTGTAAAACTTTCCGATGACAACTATTATAGATTTTCTGTAACATTATTTAGAAATTACTCTGTTGCTTTAAGTGCTTCTGATAATCAATATTATAATGGGCCAGGCTATAATTCATCTTTGATGCTTATAGGACCTAATCTTCCGGGAACGGGTGGAACTGATTCACCAACCAATCCGGGCGATACAGGAACACCGAGCAATCCGGGAACTACAACTCCATCTACATCCAACAATTCCTTCATCCCAAAAGGCTTCGGTATCAAAAGATTAGGAATTGCAGATTATCTGAAAGTGGAGCAAACCACCCACGCTTATGTAGAAGGCGAAGTAGCCAATATTGAGAATATTATGGCTCGTGAATATCGTAATCAATCTACAAGGCGTCTCAGAAGAAGCGAAACCATTGACACCAAGTCATCTGATACAGAAAGAGAGCGCTCTACAGATACAACTACATCCAGCCGTTTCGAGATGCAATCCGAGATAGCAAAGATTCTTCAGGAAGCTACCGATATGGGAATTAATGCAAATGTTGGATACAGTAATCAGGTTACAGGATTCAGTATGAATGTTGCAGGAAGCTATGCCAGCCACAGATCAAAAGAAGAGAGCATGAGACAGGCCGTGTCCCAGGCACAGGAAGTGACTGCGAGGGCTTTAGACAGGGTGGTTACAAAAGTGCATCAGGAGCGTGTGGAGAAAATGATTGAGGAATTTGAGGAAAACAATTCCCATGGTTTTGATAACAGAAAAGGAGACCAGCACGTAGTCGGTGTATACAGATGGGTAGATAAGCTGATGAAAAACCAGGTTTGGAACTACGGAAAACGACTGATGTTCGAGTTTGCAATCCCACAACCATCCAAATTGCACAGGTTAGCGGCAGCTTCTGTTAAAAAAGTGATTCAGAAACCAGTTGATCCTAGAACAGCAAATGACTTCAACCTTAGTGATTTTTCTAAGATGGATGAATCTAATCTGAAGTTTTGGACAGGAGTATACAATGTGAAGTTGGATGAGAGACCACAAAATGAAGTTTTTATAGGAAAGAGTTTTAGTGACAAAATTCCAGGATCAAAAGGAAATCCAAACGAAGTTGCCGCAGAATCAGTAAATGTAGAGATACCTATAGGATACGAAACTGTTTCTGCCGCTGTAAACACTAAAAATTCTGGTGACTGGTATGATCCTAGCAGTTCTTTCTATTCTTATCCTCAAATTTTAGTGGGAAATACACTGGTAGGAGAGAAATATGAAAATATTGATGCTTTTGTAGGGGCAATTCCAGTATCTTTTTCTCAAGCAGGAGTTATTGTTTACAATACTAACATTAGTATAAAATGTGCTCTTACAAAAGCGGCACAAACAGAGTGGCAGCAAAAAACCTTCAACGCCATCATAGAAGCCTATGAAGATGCATTGGCAGATTATAATGATAAAGTCGCTCAGGAAGAAACAAAAGCTGGCAATATCAAAGACGCCAACCCAATGTTCTACCGCCAGATCGAGCAGGAAGTGCTGAAACACAACAGTATTGCGTATCTGGTAGATGATAGCACATCTAATAAAGTATTGGGAAAAACCCTTTACAATGGGACAACTGTAGCAGGCTTCGAAGTGGCAAGGACCGGACTGGATGCTTATGCCTCACTCGCCAAGTTTATGGAGCAGGCCTTCGAATGGGATCTGATGTCATACAACTATTACCCTTACTATTGGGGCAAGAGAGAAGACTGGGATGATATGTACCAGCAGGAAAATATAGATCCTTTGTTCCGCTCATTCCTCAGAAGTGGTATGGCAAGAGTAGTTGTTACCGTTCGTCCTGGCTTCGAAGATGCCGTTCAGTTCTATATGGCAACAGGAAGATTATGGAACGGTGGTGAGGTACCTGTTATTGGAGATCCGATGTATCTGTCGATTGTAGATGAGCTGAAGGAGACAAAAGGAGAAGCGCAAGGCAAAGCTTGGCTTACCCGTCTTCCTACGTCACTTACCATTCTTCAGGCAGAAAGTATTGGTTTGAAGGTGGCATCTGCGCTTCCTTTCACCAAAGAAGATCCGGAAGACTTTGAAAACCCGGAGCAGGTCATTACCACAAGCAATTTTGTCACCACAAGGGCGATGATAGAATCCGGAGCCGACAGGCAGGTGGCAAACTTGGAACTGGACACCGATTCCTTACTGCTAACTACGGAAACAAATGAAGTGGTTTCCGAGCTTCCTTTGGACGAGCTGAAAAAAGCTTTAGAATAATCAATTTTGTTTAATCCATTTCAAAGGGCGGTTTTCTAAGCCGCCTTTTTTTAATTAAAAATATAAATATGAGTACAATAGTTTTTGATCAGGCAGGGCCTGTATTTCCTGTTCCAAAATCCCCACCCGGACTCAATCTCCTTACTTCTCAACAGATAGCCAATACATACTATAACGGCAAACCTGCCAGTACAGGAAAAGGCTACAAAATATACACAGATGAGCCCACATTAGAAAAAGAAATCGAGGAAGTCACCATATACAAGTCCAGGTTTAGCAAAAAGATCGGGGATACAGATCTGGTGCTTTTCGCCAGTAAAAATGGGGCGTTTCTTCTACAAAGATATCTGGAAGCCGTTCCGCAGAGTAAGGAACTGATATTGTTTCTGGAAATTGATGACAAGTATAATACTAATACTGTTCTAAGGGCTGTCGCAGGTTCCGACCTCACGAGGAAAGATTCCGAATTTGCGGATATTCTCAGCTTTGTGAGGAAGCAGCAAGTTACCATAACGCCAAAAGCTCTCAAAGCGTTAATAGAAGAGGGCATATATCGCAACAAGGTCAGTTTTATAAGTTGGTTTTTGGGATTGAAAGATGCAGCAGTTGGAAAAATATTCAATTTCTACACACAGGGCATCCTCACAGCCGCAGCAGACTTTTTCAAAAAAGACATTGCCGAGAATATATCCAGCTGGCGCATCTCTGAAAACGGATGGAATCCTGAAAAAGAAGATTACAGCCCTGCACTGATTCCCGAAGCCCTGCAAAAAGAGCTGAAACCCCATTACGAACATACCAATTCCCCAAACAATCCCTACGCAGGATTGGAAGGGCAGAAGCAAGTGGTCTCCAAAATTGTAGCCTCCTTATTTGAAAAAATCAATGCTGCCAAAAAATATTTTCTAGGCATTATGGATCAGGCCATGCAACTTAATTTTTTTCCGGAATTCTTGTTCAAAAAGATCAGGAAAGCCGTCAGTCGATTTTTTGACCAGTTCGATAAAATAGAGCAGTACCTGAAAAATCCCACCACATTCCTCCAGAAGATCACTTACAAAAGCTTCCGAACAGCCAATGCCCTGCTTTGTGGCATCTACAACAGCATTATAGACATCATTGCAGGGCTGTTCTCTCTGATTGGTTTTCTCTTTAAGGCAGTGGCAGCACTTGCAGATGTTAATGCCAGCCAGGCAGACTACGGCGAGATGTTCCTGGAGCTTACAGAGAATATTCTGGAAGGCATCTTCTCCTTTGATTATGGAGATTTTGTGATCCGATGGGTTGGATTTCAGATAGCCACCGTCATCAAAATGGCAGATTGGGTTTTGGAAAATGTAACAGGTGTTTCTCTGGAAAGCATCGCCTATTATTTTGGCTACATTGTGGGGCTTATCATAGATATCATTGTAGAAACCCTGCTCACAGGCGGCACAGCGGCTGTTGCCAAGCTGATGGAAAGTGCCGCTGCGTTTATCAAAAACCCGCTGGCAAAATTGGAAGCAGGGATCAATAAAATAGTGGGTGCCGCAAAAAATCTTCTTGACAGACTGATAGATTTTATTACCTTTATCAGCGATAGACTAAAGAAAGGCTCGGAAGCTATCTTCAAGGATTTAGAGAAATTTTTAAATGAGATTTTTGGATTTGGAGAAGATGTTGCGGATAATGCTTTAACGCCTGCGGAGAAAAGATGGAAGGATAAGAAAATAGCACAGGCAGAAAGAATAGCAAGGAAAAACGGAACATCTGATTTTGATTGGATGTCTTCCCGAAAAACTGGAAATCTTGGAGGAAACATTTTAAAAGAATCACAGATAAGAAAACTGAGGGGTATTTTAAAAGAAAAAGGGATTGACCTAATTTTAGAAGGAGATTTAAGAAGCATCAAAAAACTTTTTAAACCTGTAACCATAGATGGTTTCCGTTTTGAAAATGTAGATGATTTGTTTTATTTTATGAGAAACAATGATTTGGTTGGAGGTTTTAATGCCGGAACGAAACAGATGATTTTGCCAGCAAACTCTACAGAAATAGTAGCTTTCCACGAAATGCAACACGTAAAACATTTCGAAGAATTAGGAGAAGCCTACTACGAGCTAACTGTTTTGGAGAAAGAAACCTACGTTTGGAAAAAGATTTTAACTGAAAGAGGAAGTTGGACAAAGGCAGAGCTAAAAGAAAGTTTGAGATACATAAATAATGAGAGAGTAAAAGCTGGAATTAAAGAACCAATAAAAATTAAATAAAATGAAACACACAGAAAAAGAAATAAAAGCCATCGCTTTGAAGATATTGAAGGATATTGACGGTAAATATTTTAGAGAAAATTGTATTGATAGTTTAGTTTTTGATGAAAAGCAAGAATTTTTAGATGGAAAAATAAAACCTGCGTGGATAATATTCATAAAACAAATATTTGATAATGAAGACCATTTAATCATCTCCGATGAAACAGGCGAACCTATTTATTACCAGAATTTTAATTATATTACTAGAGAAATTGGTAAAGATAAGGATGGAAAATATTATAGAATAAGAGACTAAATGTATTCCCAAACCGCTCTCAAAAAGAGCGGTTTTTTGTAGCCCATATATTTCATTACCTTTATCTCTGCCAGACTGAAGAAAGGCAGTGAAGCCATCTTTAAGGACTTAATAAGTTTATAGATGAAGTTTTCGGCTTTGGAGAAGAAGTGGCGGATCATGATTTGAGTGCACCTGAAAAAAGGCTGAAAGACAAGAAGAAAGCCTGGGCGGAGAGACTTGAAGAGAAGAAAAATAGACCAGAAAGAAAGAAACAAGAAAAAGCGAATAGAAAAAAAGCAGGTCGAGATCTTGGAGATGGATTGGTAGAAGGACATTACAGCAAGCGTTCTTTTGATCCAGATAAAGCTGGAGGATTTATTCTAGACCTTTCTTGGGAGGATGCAGAAATTACGGAAGAAGGCATTGAACTTGTCAAGAAACATTTAAGTAGATTTGAAGATGATGAATGGAATATGAGAATGATAGAGCGTTTAGAAAAAATTGAAAAGGGTAAAATACCAATTACAGATTTTGATAAACGATTTTATACACATGAGACAAGAGAGTTTGAAAGATATAAAACTTTAGGACACGAAAATACAACTTGGAAAGATGTGACAGAAGATGAGTTTCATGAAATTTGGGGTAATACTCACGCAGCAACATTAGAAGATTATAAAATCTTTGAAAAAATAGAATATAAAGGAAAAAGTATTTATTCATTGTATCACCCAGAAGTTCAATTTTAAAATTTTAAAACATGAATTACAAAGCAATTATTTTAAAAATTATTAAGGAAAACCAGCCATTAGGTATTCACAAAATGGATAGATTATTTCACAATACTGTCGAATTTTCGATCTCTTGGATTTCGATAATGAAAGAGTTGAGAAAAGAAAATTTAATAGAGAATGAAGGCTATAAAATTACTCAACAAGGCTTAGATTATTTAGCGGAACATTCCGAAGGCTAAACATTCAACCGTCTCCGCAAGAGGCGGTTTTTTGTAACTCAAAGATTTTTCCAATAGACTCAAGCAAGGCTAGGAAGCCATCTTTAAGGATTTAGAGAAATTTTTAAATGAAGTTTTTGGCTTTGGAGAAGAGGTGGCGGATCATGCTTTGAGTGATCCTGAAAAAAGACTGAAAGACAAAAAAGCTGCGCAAGAAGAGAGATTAAGAAGAAAAAAATTAGGAAAAAAAGCACTAGACGAGGTTGAGTATATAAACGGATATACTAAAGAAAAAATTCTTAAAATCCCAAAAGGAGAAAGACCCAATCCTACAGAATACCTTTCAGCAAGATATATTAAAAATCATTTAAGTAAATTTGAAAAAGGAATTGTGAGATTTACTTCTAAAGCATCTTTTGAAAAATATGGAACGCTTGGACCAGAAGGAGCATTTATTTTACCTAAAAAGTATTTTGATGAAATATTAATTGAATCAAAAGGAAATTTAAAAATAATTGAAGAGAAATTAGGATTTGAGCCAGGTTACTTGAGTGATGATGATTTAATGATTGTCGTGCTTGAAGATGTTAACATAACCAAAATTAGAATACCATCTGGAAACGAAACAGGTGCAAACAAGAAATGGATTCCTGGCGGTTTTACTTCGGGTAAAACACCAGAAGCAGTAATTGATTTGAATGTGAAGACAAAATTTAAAAAAATAAAATTAAAATAAAAAATTATGGAATATTATAGTTTAGAAGAAGGAAAATATCCTGATAAGAAAAAAACGACTGTCGATGAATTTATTGGAGATGGTTGGAGCTTAAGAAAAGATGATGAAAAATTTATTTTATCATATGTTTCTGGGGAACTTCAAGGTAAACTTAAAGATGTAGTGATTTCAGAAGAAGATTATAATTTATTGGTAACTGGAAAAATTAGTTTTTATAATATTTCCTTGAAATATGATTTTTCATAAAGAATTATCAATATAATCTTAAACCGTCTTTACAAGAGGCGGTTTTTTTAGCTTATAGATTTTATTACCTTTACCCCGATAGCGCGGATTTGCAATCCGTGCTTATACAAAACAATAAAAAGTAAGCAATGATAAACTAATCATTGCTTTTTTATTTTATATTTACTGCAAATAAAAACACAAATAATGTCAACAAAATACAAAGCCACAGAAATAGAAAAGGCATATTTTATAACAATCACAACAGTTGGTTGGGTAGATATCTTCACAAGACTCAATCAAAAATATGTCATCATAAATGCTTTAAAGCATTGTCAAGAAAATAAAGGACTTACTATTTTTGCATATTGTCTCATGCACAGTCATTTACATTTATTTTGTAGAGCTGATTCCAATTTCTATTTGTCGGAAATAATGAGAGACTTCAAAAAATTCACTTCAAAGAAGATAATACAAACTATACTGGAAGAACCTGAAAGCAGAAGAGAATGGCTAATAGATTATTTTAAAAAATCCTGCGAACATTTGTCACGTCCACAGAACTACAAAGTCTGGCAAGATGGCTACCATGCAGAAGAAGTTTTTTCCAATCAATGGATAAAAGAAAAGATCAACTACATCCATCAAAACCCTGTAAACGATAAAATAGTGACAGAACCAGAAAACTATTATTTTACCCCCGCTGGCGCAAGCGTCTCGCTCGTGCCAACACCTGTGAAAACAATAAAAAGTAAGGCAAAGGCTTTACTTTTTTTATATATTTATAGAATGAGCAGGAAATATATGCACAAGCGAGACGCTCGCGCCAGCACCGGGATGTAAAAGATTATTGCTATGGATAAAAATTCTATTTGGTACAGTTAAGATTTATTCAATTCCATACATTATTTTAATTTCATTTTTCGTTTTTTCATCAGCTAACTTGAATCCGAATCCTTCACCCTGGCTTCCAAAGATCTGATAACCATACTTAAGTCCATAAAATCTATCAATCAGCATTTTTAGAGGCCCAACTTCTATTTCTTTGTCAGCCACTGCTTTTTTTATAACAGGTAGATATCTTTCCATCATATCAATATTAGAATGTTGTATAACGGCCCACATGACATTTTCAAATTTCTTCCCCACTAAACTTCTTCCTATGTAGGTTTCATATTTTTTGTAGAGTGCATCAATCATTGTTTGGTTTTCTTCATCTAAAGTCTGCTGCTTGCTTTGTAATTTTAAGGATCTGTATTTTTGGTCATTAAGATTAATGCTATATATTTTTTCAGCAAGGAGACAATTCAAGTTATAAGTCCTGCAGTATTGGGATATATCAAATTTTTCAGTAGTATTATTGGATTTGCATTGAAGTAACTGTTCGTCGTAATCGCCTCGTATAATATCGTACTTTGAATTATTTTTAATTGAATTTTCAAAAGATAAAATATATTCGCAACTTCCTGTGGTGTTAACAAATTTTCTAAATGCGAGATCAATATTTTCCTTTGTCTCTTTCAGGCTGAGAAAAGCGTTCAGTATATTAAAATAATCTGCCAAATTAAAGTTTTCAGGCTTGTTTTTTACGGCATTCCTTGTTTCTTCTAAAATCATAGTACCGTACCGATAATCTTTATCTGAAACATTTTGGTTTTTATTCGGATTGTAGCTTAGTATCTGGTTTTCAAAATTTTCTGTGGTGAATTTGACAGGATGTTCCTGAGAATAACAGACTGTTAAACCAAAGATAACTGTTATAATGATTAGTAATTTTTTCATTTGGATTTGAATATTTTCCTATGTCTGGACTAACTATAACCTATCGGATTCAACAGCATATATTATCCATAGTTTGTACAACGGATCTAAATTACGAAATTAAAGAACAGAGTTCTCTCTTAAAACTCTTTTTCTATAAATTATTAAAGGGTTTCTAAAGCTCCGATAGATCCAATAGCGCGGATATATAATCCGTACTTTTCACAACAATTACATCAATAAAAAAGCAGTGACACCCGATAGCGCGGATTTGCAATCCGTGTTTATACAATAATTAAAGTAAAGCAGTCGCACAATGTGTTATTGTTTTTTTATTTTTAGGTTTTTGCAGATCCGTTTTATATTCTAACGAGATAATTTTCACCTTTTGCGATATTGTTTTATATTTCCTTATATCTATTTTATATTATTCCAACATATTTATAACTTATATCAGACAAATTTTATATTCTGACAATACAATTTTACATTTTATCAATATAGTTTTACATTACGCCAATTTAGTTTTAACTTTCATCACTTTTGTTCTCATTTACCTCAATTTTGCATCAAAATTTAAAATCAATTAAGCTATTTGACACAATCTTACTATCTTTAAACAAAAACACACAATGCTAAATCTTAATCTCAAGCCTATTTTCAATGCCCGAGGAATAGAAAGACCCTACACATTCCTTGTAAAAGCCGGCATCTCTCGCGCAACCGCCCACAATATCCTCAACAGCAAGACCCGCGTCTTCCGCTTAGACCATATAGAACTGCTTTGCAGGATCCTCATCTGCGAACCCAACGATCTGCTGTCCTACACACCGGACTCTCAAACCACTCTTCCCGAGACGCATCCTCTCAATAATCTGAGAAAAGAAACAATATCCCACACAAGTATAAAAGATTCTTTGGCGAACATTCCTTACAAAGAACTCAAAGAGATTACCTCTCAGTTGTTTGAGAAAAAGTAAACCAAAACTTATCCACAAATCCAAAACACGACACCTTTTGTCGCATTAAGAATTTATATTTGTTTAACAAATTTTAAAAACTAAGTATCCCCAAGATCACCAATGAAAAAAGATTTCTATTTAACCAGATATGCCCTCATCATCAAGAGACTGGAACGTTCCCCTGCGACCTATCCCGAGCTGGAGTCTTACCTCCTTAGCTCTTTTGAGTTCCAGGATGCCAACATCGTGAGCTATTCCATTCGTACCTTGCAGAGAGATATCAAGGACATCGCGAATCTTTTTAACTTTGATATACACAACAAGAAAAAAGGCGACAACCGTTACTATATAGAAAGTCGCCCGGTAATGGAGGTGGACGAGTACAACCAGCGTTTGCTGGAATCTTTCCAGATCATGAATGCCGTCAACTCCCAGCCGGATCTTGCACAGTTTGTTTATCCGGAAACACGCACGCCCAGAGGGATTCAGAATTTTTATGACCTGCTTTTTGCTATCAGGAACAAAAGAGTACTGGAGTTCCGGCACTTCAAATACAAAGACCAGAGCATCACCTCCAGAAAAGTCCACCCACTGGCACTCAAAGAATCCAAAGACCGTTGGTATCTTGTTGCCCTGGACACCAAAGATGAGAAGCTGAAAGCTTTCGGGTTAGACAGGATCAGTGATTTGGTTGTGAGCAAGGCTGGATTCAAACTAAAGCAGAGATTCAACCTCAAAGAACATTTCAAAAACGCTTTCGGAATCATGAATCTGGAAGAGGAACCGGAAAAAGTCGTAATCAGATCCACCAAAGAGCAGGCAGAATATCTCAAGAGCTCGCCGCTTCATCATTCCCAGCAGATCCAGAAGGAAACGGAAAAGTCGGTCTATTTTACCTATGATCTCTATCCCACCTATGATTTTATTCAGGAGATTTTATCCTATGGAAATCAGGTTAAAGTCACTGAGCCTAAAAGCCTGATGGAGAAGATCAAAGAAACCCTGAAACAATCCATCAGCCAGTACGACGATCCCTTATCAGATCAATAATTCTTGCAATCCGGACACCAACCCTTTTTCCATTCTCAAAATTTATTATATTTGTGAAGAATGGCAACGAAAGCACTTTTTAATACAGTCGTCAATTGGTTTATCCTGCAGCGGATGGATCAGATCGAACATTTTATCAAGTATCCTGTAGAGACGCAGGAGGGGCTTTTATTTTCCCAGCTTTTCCATGCAGAAGAAACCGAATATGCTCAGAAATATGGTTTCAGCTCTATATCAAATTATCGTGACTTCCAAAAGAAAGTTCCGATTGTCTGTTACGAAGACTTTGAGCCCTACATCGAGAAAGCAAGACAGGGGCAGAAAGATGTCATTTGGCCCGGGCTTATTAAGCAATTTGCCAAATCCTCCGGCACCACCAATGCCAAAAGCAAATACATCCCAATTACTGCAGAAAGTCTGGAAGACTGCCATTACAAAGCCGGGAAAGATATGGTGGCGCTTTATGTCAACAATCATCCGGAAAGCGAATTGTTCCAGCACAAGAATCTTAGATTGGGAGGAAGTGCGGAGATGTATCAGGATTTTAACACCAAGTTTGGAGATCTGTCCGCGATTCTGATTGAGAATCTCCCGTTTTGGGTAGAGATCATCAATACACCTAACAAGAAAATCTCCCTGATGTCCGAGTGGGAAAGCAAGATGAAAGCCATTATCAGCGAGGTCAGAAACGAAGATGTCGGAAGCCTTACCGGTGTCCCGAGTTGGATGATGGTGCTTTTGCAGCGAACTTTGCAGGAAACAGGAAAAAATAATATCGGAGAATTGTGGCCTAATCTGGAAGTTTTCTTCCACGGTGGAATCAGTTTCAAGCCCTACAAAAATCAGTATAAAGATATTATTGGCAGAGATATCAGATATTACGAGATATATAATGCCTCCGAGGGATTCTTCGGGATTCAGGACCAATCGGGAAGTGACGAGATGTTGCTGATGCTGGATTACGGGATTTTTTACGAATTCATACCAATGGATCAATATTATGCAGGCAGCCGCGAAGCGATCCCGATTTCGGAAGTGGAAGTGGGTAAGAATTATGCCGTTGTCATCACCACAAATGGCGGACTTTGGCGTTACTTGATCGGCGATACGGTGAAATTTACTTCCATTAATCCTTACAGAATCAGGATATCGGGCAGAACCAAGCATTACATCAATGCTTTCGGAGAGGAGCTGATGATTGATAATGTAGAATCGGCTCTGAAGATTGCCTGTGAACATATGAACGCAAGCATTTCTGACTACACAGGTGCTCCGGTTTTTATGACCAACGAGAGCAAAGGCTGTCACGAGTGGATTTTCGAATTCACCAAAAAACCAAGATGTCTGGATGAATTTACAGACGTCTTTGACAAAACGCTCAAAACGTTAAACTCAGATTACGAGGCGAAACGTTATAATGACATCACATTGAGAAAACCAATCGTGCACTCGGCCAAATCAAATTTGTTTTATGAATGGATGGCTAGCCGTGGAAAGCTGGGTGGACAGAATAAAGTCCCTAGATTGAGCAACGACCGCGAGTATATCGATCCATTACTGATTCTTAATCAAGAATTATCCAATTAATTCCTTGGCTTGAGAAATAGCAGCTTCCGTAATTTTGGAACCGGAGATCAGCTGTGCAATTTCTTTCAGTTTTTCGTCTTCCGAAAGCTTTACAATTGTAGTTTTTGTAATGCCGTCTTCATCAAACTTTACCACTTTGTAATTTTCATTACCTTTTGCGGCAACTTGTGCAAGATGCGTGATCACGATTAACTGAAGATCCTGAGACATCTCCTGCATCAGTTTTCCCATCTCTTCAGCAATTCTTCCGGAAACTCCTGTATCGATTTCATCAAGGATTAAAGTTGGGAGCGCGTTGTTTTCCGCCATTATCTTTTTAATCGCCAGCATCACCCTTGACCTTTCCCCGCCGGAAACAGCACTTTGGATAGGTTTTAAAGGAAAGCCGGAATTCGCCTGGAACAACATCTGAATATTATTTTTTCCAAATAAATTAAATGCCGGAGAATTACTTAATTCTATTTTAAGAATCGCTTTTTCAAGACCTAGTTTTTGAAAAATTTCCTTTGCCTGATTTTCAAGAGTTGATGAAAATTTAGTTCTGTTATCCGTTAGTTTTTTACTGAAAGATTCTAATTGAAGTTCTAAAGTTTTAATCAACTTTTCTTTTTCTTCAATTTGATTTTCAATGCTTTCTAAGGAATTTTGACCAGCAGATAATTCTTCTCTGATAGCTAATAATTCTTCTATATTCTCCACCTGATGTTTCAGGAAAAGCGCATTGATTCTATTAATTGTAGATAAAAGATTTTGTAGCAATGCCGGATTGATTTCCAGGTTTTCAGCTTTATTTTCCAGATCAGAATTGATGTCTTTGATTTCCAGATAAACCGTTTCCAATCGTTGGCTTAACTCTTCATAGTCTGGTGAAAGTTCGGATAGCTTAGCAATTTTGTTCCTGATGTCGGAAAGGCTGGTCAAAACGCCGAATTCCTCTGCATTCAGTTTGGAAAGTGACTGAGACAGTTGTTCACTGATCTGATCCGCATTTTCCTGAATATTTAATTGATTCTGAAGATCATTAAAATCAAGATTATCAAGATCCGCTTCTATAAGTTCTGTCAGCAAAAAGTTTTTATAATCTGACTCTTTATTACTTTCGGAAAGTAAGGTTTTAAGAGCTTCAATTTCCTTCTTTGTTTTCTGATAATCATTATAAATATCCTGATAGTCAGATAACAGCGTTTTATTTTTGGCCAATCCGTCCAGAATCCCAAACTGGAATTCTTCTGTGAACAGGTTAGACGTCTCAAATTGTGAGTGGATATCAACTAATTTGGAAGATAATTCTTTTAGTACATCCAGCGTTACAGGAACATCATTGATGAAAGCACGGGACTTACCGCCCGGAAGAATCTCTCTCCGGATAATGGTATGTTCTTCGAAATCAAGATCATTATCGTCAAAAAACGTTTTGAAGCTGTCATTAATACTGAATTCGCTTTCAACGATGCTTTTAGTGTCAGCCTTAGCAAAAGACTTGGTGTCCGCTCTTTCACCCATAATGAGGCGAAGTGCACCTAGAATAATTGATTTTCCCGCACCGGTTTCTCCTGTAATGACTTGCAGTCCGTTTTTGAGATCAATTTCCAATCGATCGATCAATGCGAAATTCTGTATAAAAATCCTTGAAAGCATAACGAAATTAATAACTAACAATTAAAATCATTATTTCCATTTGTCCCATTTGGAATCAATATCTTTTGGAGCAAATGTGCTCATCAGCGTTTTTAATTCGCTGATATTTACAGAGGTATTTGGCCCGGAATTAAAAATATTAAAAATCTCCGTACTCTTGGTTTCTAAGAAAAGATTGAATGGATAATTCATCTGGAAATTATTCTCATAGAATTTAAGCTGCATCAGAGATTCGGCAATTGTTTTTTTGGCTGGATTCTGGTCAGGCTTGGATAAGTTGTCCAATCCGGATCTGTGGTAGCTGTAATAAACGGTTCTCAGTGTAGATGTATTTTCGTTCTGAAGCCCGGAGATCAGTGCGCCTCTGTTTCTCTGACTTTCGATGGCGTTCCAGCCGTCATAATTTTGATTCTGTGAATTTTGAGCAATTTTGAAAGCCTTATCAAACCAGGGCTGTCCGCCTTTTAACTGGAAGCTATCCCCGTCATAACCAAGAATGATATAAACATAAAAGCTAATCACATCGATGAGGTTTTTCCCCGAAAATTGTCTCTCGTTGAACACAAGGTTCTCATTTTCATTATATTCGAAGGTGAGACGGGTATCATTAATGTTCATCAAAGGTGTTTCATATTGCGAATTGAAAACAGGTCGTGTTGCCTGGACTACTAGAGTCCCTTTAAAGGTATTATTAGAAGGACGCTCAGAAATAACCATTGCGAAATTACACTTCACTTTTTCGAAGTTTTGAAGTTTCTTTCCTGTCCAGCTTGTATTGTTGATGAAGTCACGCAGTGATTTTTCAAGTGTTCTGAAAACCTGGGTGTTACTTCCTGCGATCTGTTGATTGTTAATTTGTACGGTTGCCAAAAGCTCCTGAGAATATGCTGTTTGAGCAAAAAATAATACACAAATTATATAAAGTAGTTTTTTCATTCCAAATAAAAATGTTTGTAAAAATAAGGAATCTTTGCTAAAGATCAACATCTAAAATCCCCATAAAATCATAACGGAAAAGAGGTTGTTTTCTTACAATTTCTGCTCAACAAAATTCAAAATATCTTTGGCGACATCTTCCTTAGATTTCAATGAAAAAGATTGCTCTTCAGTCGGTGTGAAAATTTTGATTTTGTTGGTGGCATTTGCAAAGCCAGCCCCTTCGTCTCTCAGAGAATTCAGGATAATCATATCCAGATTTTTCTTGACCAATTTTCCCTTTGCATTCTCCTCTTCGTTCTGGGTTTCAAGAGCAAAGCCAACTAGTAACTGATGCGTTTTCTTCTCGCCCATTGTTCGAAGGATATCTTTGTTTTTGACCAGTTCAATCGTTAATTCGTTTTCGTTTTTCTTGATTTTTTCTGTGGCTTTGACTTTTGGTGTATAATCTGCAACCGCAGCGCTCATTATTGCTACATCAACGTTATCATAATATTTGAAAACTTCATCAAACATTTCCTGAGCCGAAGTTACTCTGTGAAGCGTTATATTTTTATTATTAGCTTTCTGAGAAGATGGACCGGAAATCAGAATCACTTCGGCGCCCCTTTCAGCTGCTTCTTTTGCCAGGTCAAATCCCATTTTACCTGAAGAATGATTTCCAATAAATCTCACGGGATCAATATTCTCATAAGTTGGACCAGCGGTAATCAGGAATTTTTTTCCCGCAAAACTCTGTTTGGAATCAGAAAATTGATTTTCTACAAATTTAAAAATCGTTTCCGGTTCGGCTAATCTGCCTTGCCCAACGAGCCCACTCGCCAGCTCTCCATATTCCGCAGGAATGATCTGATGGCCAAAGCTTTCAGCTGTCTGTAAATTTTTGGTCACTGTTGGATGAATATACATGTCGAGATCCATTGCAGGCGCAATGATGACAGGGCATTTTGCAGACATGTAAACTGCCATCAGAAAGTTGTCGCAAAGTCCGTAAGATATTTTGGCAAGTGTATTGGCTGTGCAAGGCGCAATCAGGATGAGATCTGCCCAGAGTGCAAGTTCCACGTGGTTATTCCACGTTTTGCTATCATCATAAAAATTGGTATAAACTTTATTCCTGGAAAGTGTTGAGAATGTTAACGGTGATGCAAAATCTACAGCAGATTTGGTCAAAATAACTTTGACTTCTGCACCGGATTTTATAAAATCCCGAACGAGATAATTCATTTTGTAAGCAGCAATTCCGCCGGTAATTCCTAGAATCAGTTTTTTGCCTTGCAAGCTCATTTGCTTTGATTTTTATTAACGAAAGTATTAATAATTTTATTAACAAAAAAACCGCCTTCTAGATAATAGAGACGGTTTTGTATTTTAATCAACAGGGATTCTGTTATTTTCTTTCTTCAGTTTTTCTGAAATAGATGTCATCATCCAACCATTCTTTGATTGCAATGGAAGTTGGTTTTGGAAGTTTTTCATAATGCTTGGAGATTTCGATTTGTTCTCTGTTTTCGAAAACTTCTTCCAAAGTAGAGTTATGAACGGCAAATTCATCCAATTTTCCATGAAGTTCAGAGCGGATTTCAGCATTGATCTGTTCTGCTCTTTTACCCATAATCACGATAGCTTCGTAGATGCTACCTACTTTTTCTTCGATTTTATCTTTGTCGTAAGTGATTGTGCTTACTTCAGCTTTTGTATCTTTAACACTCATTGGGCGAAATTATTTTGAGAATGCAAATATAGTAATTATCTTTTAAACTTGAAAGTAGCTTGAGGTTCAGGCGAATTGATCTTCGCGCTGTCTCTTCTGGTTTGCTCTGCTGCCTTTTGCATATCCAGCTGGTTTTTTTCCTGGGCCAGCTCTTTTTTAGCATTTTCTTTAGCCTGGGCATCTTTCACTTTGGCCTCGTATTCCGCCTTTCTTTTTTCTACTTCGGCCTGGACTTTCGCGAATTTTACTTTTTCATCTTCCAGCTTTGTATAAAGATCATTAGCATTTTTGGCATAATCAGTATTTGGTATTTCTGCTGCAACTCTCTTTGCATATGCCGCTGCAGCATCCAGCCTTTCCTTTTTAAGATCATAGATGGAGTTGACTGCCAATTCATATTTAGATTTCAAAATGATATCATAGATCTGAGGCCTGAGTTTAGTCGCAGGAAAATCTTCCAAAACATTTTCAAAAGCAACGGATGCTGCTTTGTATTCGGCCATTTTATAATATTGCTTTGCGTTTTCGAAAGCTTTGAATTCTAGTTTATAACTCAATTCATCAATCATCTGGCTGATGTTTTTAGAACGTTCAGAATCCGGATAATCGTTGATGAAATTTTGTAATTCTGTAATTGCTGACTCTGTATTGCTTTGATCCAGGTTGTAATCCAGAGATCCTTCGTAATAACAAAGCGCAGAAAAATAAGCTGCTTCTTCTTTTCTCGGGTCTTGCGGGAAACTGATCACAAAGTTTTTGAACTGGTTCGCAGCCAGTCTGTAGTTCTTGTCATAATAGTTAGCATATGCAGAATTGAAAACTACATTCGGTGCATCATCTGTACCGGCTACAAGATTAGGCAATCTATCATATAAAGCAAGCGCATCGCTCCATTTCTTTTTAGCAAATTTTTCGTTGGCAACTTTCAAGATAAACTCTTTATCAGCGCTCTTCATTGCTCTATCCATTTCTGTTTTGCAAGACAGCAAAACCACCGACATCATCAGCAAACTAATATATTTCTTCATAGCAATTGTCAGAATATTCTGAAATATTGAATATTAATAATAATCTGCAAAAATAAAACTTTTTTCATCATTCTCTTTTTTTTATGAAAGATTAACGTTTATAATGCTTAGCTTATTTTATTAATAGGATTATTTACCGTAAAAATTGATTGTAATAAATGCTAAAACTTTACTTTTGCAGAAAAATTAGTTGAAATGAAAATCAAATATTTCTTTTTGTTGTTTCCTGTATTATTTTTCTCGCAGAAAACTGTAACAATAAAATTGAGTGAGTCGATAAGGGACAATACAAAAACATTTAAATCTTTGACAGTTATAGATAATCGTGGAGATAAAGAAGTAGGAACAATTACACATAAAAAAGAAACATACCGTTTCGAATTTCCCAATAATGATGCTAAGAAAAGTATTGATAACTGGTTTGTTTCATCCAATAAAAATGCTGTTGGGAATAATGATATTGTTATTCTTTTAGAAAATTTCAAAATATTCAGTGAGGAAGAACTGGGAACTTCATTACCAAAAGCAGATGTTGTTATAAGTTCATTTATATCAAAAAATGGAGGTTATTATTATTTGGATAGAATTAATAGAGTTGTTAATATCGGTCCAAATCTTCCAAAATCTCCTTTTGGCTTATCCATAACACTTTCAAATCTATTACACGAGTTTATCAAAAATTCTTATCAAACTAAACCTGCGGATATTAAGATTACTGAAAATGAGCTCCCACAATATGCTGAAATAATTACTAAAGAATTACCTGCATATAAAAATAATCAAATTAAAGATGGTGTTTATCCGGATTACAAATCTTTTTTTGACGCAAAGCCGTTAGAGGGCTACGAGCTGGTTAAAAATTCTAAAGGTGAAGTGCTAAGAGCTAAGAAAGGTGATGAAAGAATACCGGCACACAAAATGTTTGCTTATGTAGAAAATGGGAAGATGTATCATCATACATTCAGTGGATTTTTAGAAATGATAAAAGATGATAAAGGATTTTATATTTTTACTAATTATGGCACACTTTTCCCGGTTCAAATGGATTCAACATATGGAATGTTTGGGCTAGTAGGAGGTATTGCCGGAGCTATAGATGCCAATGCAAAGAATAAAAAATTACAAAAAGCCGAAAAGTATAATATCTACATTGATCCACTTACAGGCGATTACATTTTTGAAAAGTAAATTTCATAAATGATATTTTTAAGAGACTTTTCAGTCTCTTTTTTTATCTTTGCAAATTACAAGAGTTATAAATGAAGAATATCAGGAATTTCTGCATTATTGCACATATCGACCACGGTAAGAGCACATTGGCAGATCGTCTTTTAGAATATACAAACACCGTCACGCAGAGAGAACTGCAGTCTCAGACACTGGACGATATGGATCTTGAGAAAGAACGTGGAATTACGATCAAATCTCACGCGATCCAGATGGATTATGAATATAAAGGAGAAAAATTTATTCTTAATCTGATTGATACACCGGGACACGTTGACTTTTCTTACGAAGTTTCCCGTTCCATCGCTGCTTGCGAAGGTGCACTTTTGATTGTTGATGCTGCGCAAAGTATTCAGGCACAGACGATCAGTAACTTATATTTGGCATTGGAGAATGATTTGACAATCATTCCGATTCTGAATAAAATTGATCTTCCTTCTGCCAATCCGGAAGAAGTAACTGATGAAATTATGAATCTTATCGGTTGCGAATATGAAGATGTTTTAAGAGTTTCCGGGAAAACAGGAGAAGGTGTTCACCATTTGTTGGAACAAATCGTAGAAAGAATTCCGGCTCCGGTTGGAGATCCGGACGCGCCGCTCCAGGCATTGATCTTTGACTCGGTTTATAATCCTTTCAGAGGAATCGAGGCTTATTTTAAAGTCGTGAACGGGAGTATTTCTAAAAATGAAAAAATCAAGTTTTTCGCAACGGGGAAAGAATATGGTGCTGATGAAGTTGGTACTTTAAAATTGAAGCAGGTTCCAAAGAAAACGGTTGAATGTGGTGATGTAGGTTACCTGGTTTCCGGGATTAAGGATGCAAGAGAAGTGAAAGTAGGTGATACAATCACTTCGTTTGAAAAACCTGCAGCAGGACCAATAGAAGGATTTGAGGAAGTGAAACCAATGGTTTTTGCAGGGATTTACCCGATTGATTCTGAAGATTTTGAAGAACTAAGATTCTCTCTTGAAAAATTGAGATTAAATGATGCTTCGCTGGTTTTCGAGCCGGAAAGTTCAGCAGCGCTTGGTTTTGGTTTCCGATGCGGATTCTTGGGAATGTTACATATGGAAATCGTTCAGGAACGTCTGGACAGAGAATTCAATATGAATGTCATCACGACAGTTCCGAACGTATCTTACCACGGATTTACAAAAAAGGATCCAGAAGAAGTAATATTAATTAACAATCCATCCGAAATGATGGATCCAACAACGATGGATCGTGTGGAAGAACCCTTCATTAAGGCTTCAATTATAACAAAATCAGATTTTGTAGGATCTGTAATGACACTTTGTATAGAAAAAAGAGGAGAAATTGTCAATCAAAGTTATTTGACATCGGACAGAGTTGAGCTGATTTTCAATATGCCTTTGGCTGAGGTTGTTTTCGATTTCTATGACCGATTAAAATCTATTTCCAAAGGTTATGCATCATTCGATTATCATCCAATTGGCTTCCGTGCGTCTAAGCTGGTTAAAATGGATATTTTGATTAACGGCGATATGGTGGATGCTTTATCTTCATTGATTCACGATTCCAACGCTTATCACATTGGTAAAAAGATGTGTGAAAAATTGCGTGAACTGATTCCGAGACAGCAGTTTGATATTGCAGTTCAAGCCGCTTTGGGAACAAAAGTTATCGCCAGAGAAACGATTAAAGCTCTAAGAAAAGACGTTACCGCAAAATGTTACGGAGGTGATATCTCCAGAAAACGTAAACTTCTTGAGAAACAGAAAGAAGGAAAGAAAAAAATGAAGCAAATCGGTAGAGTTGAGGTTCCGCAATCAGCGTTTATGGCTGTTTTGAAGCTCAACGACTAACAATAAAAATGATAAAAGCTGCGTCTTAATTGATGCAGTTTTCTTATTAATCGGAAGCTTTTGCGTTTTTTCTGAATAATAAATGATCTAAGCTTATCCTACCAGAACCAAAACATATTAAAGTAACCAGCATAATAATATAATATAATGGTATTTCGAAGCCATTGTCACCTGAAGAAAATCCGTTTTCCCAATGCACAGTTACTATAGCAACAATCATTGTTATAATAAGTGGAAAGGAAATGATTCTTGTAAAAAGTCCTAAAGTTAATAAAATAACACCCAGAATTTCTGTTCCCGTCGCAAGATAAGCCTGGAAATATGGTGCGGGAATGTTAAGACTTGCAAACCAATCCCCAATGGCATGGATATCCTGAAGTTTTTTCATGGCGGGTTCATAAAATCCGTAAGCCAACGCCAATCTTATAGCTAATAAAGGCAGATCTTGTAATTTGTTTAGTAATAGTTCTAATTTTTTCAGCATTTTTATCAATTTAATTATTTATAACCTAAAATAAGGTTGTTTTCTATGGCAAAGGCAACAAACTCTGCAGTTATTTTCTTGGCGATAGTTTTGTCATTTTCATATTTGGAATAAACTTTTTCTAGTTCTTTCAAAGTAATGTTTTCTTCATTGAGCTGTATGAGCATCTCTATAAATGGATACGACAAATCATTAAAATATACTTGCTTATCAATATTGTTTCTATGGATGGTTACAAAATATTCACCTATATCTGCTTCTGTAATATCCTTGGTTTTTTTTGTATGAATAGGATATTGCAAGCCTAAAATTTTTATTTCAGGATTCCCAACAAGTATTTTTTGTTTAGATGTTGACTCAGGCACAAACCTAGGAATATCAGCATCTTCCATCATAAAAACTTCTATCTCAAGCCATTCGAACTGTAAAAGTTCTAATAAGAAAGGAAATTGTTTTTTAAATGGAAACGGATTTTCTCTGTAAAAGTCACATAGTTCTGATGGTAGTTTCCAGACTTGTGGCGTTTTACATTTGTGATTGGCAAAAAAATGATGAACCAATTTTTTCCATTTCTTTTTCCCCACAAATTTTCGGGCAATTGGGAAAGCGGTTTTCAAGGTGTCTTTTACAATGCTAAAAACTATTCTTCTGTATTCTGGTGTGTTTTCTTGGTTGCTGGTTTTAGGCGCTTCTAAACCAGTTCTGCAATAAAGACCCAAATCTTGTTGAAGAGCAAATGTATCAGTTTGGGAGAGCAACATTTTTAGATTTTTTTAAAGCATTTTTCTTGATTTTCCTCAAAGCATCTATTTCAGCTTGCAAAATAGAAAGTTCGGGGATATTAAAATCTCTTTCCAATAGAACCGGAATGTCTCGCTTCAGCTTTCTCATTGTAAATTCAAACAATTCGTAAACCGGATCTATGATTTTGCTTCCGTGCGTATCAATAATCAGATTTTCGTTTACCTTAAGATGCCCTGCCATATGAATATATTTTACTCTATCCAAAGGCATTTTTGTGATGAAATTTTTTGCATTGTATCGATGATTGAATGCGTTTACATATACATTATTAACATCCAAAAGCAATTCACAATCGCTACGCTTCACAATTTCATTAATGAAATCTTCTTCCGACATTTCGGCTTTTAAAACTGTATAATAACTTCCGTTTTCTAAGATTAATCTTCTGCCTAATAGATCCTGAACCTGCTTGATATTCTCAACAACCCGGTTTATAGCATCCTGCGTGAAGGGTATAGGTAAAAGATCATATAAATGAGCATTATCTACTTTAGAAAATGTGAGATGCTCAGAATATACAGAAACCTGAAAATCTTTTAAAAATTGTTTTACTTTTTTTACGAAGCCTATATCTATTCCTTCAGGACTTCCTACAGAAAGGGACAATCCGTGACAAAATAATGGGTATCTTTCAACAGCTTTTTTTAATTGCTGTTTCCAAAAACCGCCAATTTCCATCCAATTTTCGGGTGCTACCTCTATAAAATCGGGTTTAAGAATAGAGCTTTCTAAAAACGCATCCGAAAAATCTTTCCGATAACCAATTCCTATCATAGCTGTTTGATTAAGTGAATTTAAGATACAATCGGAACTCTTAGTAAGAATCCCGATTGTTACTTGCGGTTAATAGAAATCGAATTATTTGGCAGCAGTTGCTTTTTTAGCCTTTTTGCTACTTTTGTCTCCGCATTTACCATCACCACATTTTCCATCTTTTGTTTTGCCTTTTGCTTTTTTGTCTCCACATTTACCATCGCCGCATTTTCCGTCTTTTGCTTTACCTGTAGCTTTTTTGTCCCCACATTTGGCATCTTTCGTTTTAGCATCCGCAGCATTTCCTCCACCGTGAGTTCCTGTTCCACAAGTAGAGTCGGATGTTAATTTTTCCGATGAAGAATTAGTTAGGTTTGTTCTTAAATGATTTCCCGTTCCTAAGCTTGAAAAAGTTTTTGCCGATGTCATTGTAAAAGCTCCTAATGCAATTGCGCCTACTAAAATTGATTTTGTTTTCATTTTGATGAATTTTAAAATTATTAAATGATATTTTTATATTAATACCAGTTCAGATTTTAAAATCACCCATTAAATTGCAATAAAATAAAATTTGTTTACAAATGATTGATAATCAGTTGTAAAAAATTATTTTTCGATGTTCTTTTCTCTATATCTTTTAATTTGTTGCATGCATTTGTACTTCTGGTTGCTTAAGTTATGTTTCGTTGCATAATTGTATTTTTTCTGAATTTCATCCAGAGTGGCAGACTTTAGAAATAGTTCTTCTATAAGTTCTTTGCAATGATCCGTGATCTCTAGAAAAAAGGCATCTATTTTTTCCTTTTCAGATTTTTCCTTTTCGATATCATCGGATATTTCTTCAAAAAAATCACTTTGGTTTATATGCTCCCAATTCACAATGGTCTTTACACGTCTTAATTTTTTTAGCCAAAGGTTTTTGCATATAGCAAAAATGTAAGTTTTAAGCGAAGCAGATAACTGAAAATTATCCTGACTAAGCTTTTCCAACAATACAATCAGTGCATCTTGATAGAGATCTTCTGCATCAGATGATGTTCCGTTGTTTTGCTTTACATACCAGATTATATCATCTAGATAAGCATAATATTCTGCACCAAATATTTCATTTTTTTTCATAAGGGATCATTTATGTTTTAGTTGTTTAAGTATTAAAATAATTTACTAATTTATTAAAAAATATACTATATTAATGCTTTAAAAATGTAATTTTTTAATAAGTCGTGGGAATTAGTCAATGTTTATATAAGTTATGATTCATAAAAACCGATTCTTTACATTTGTACTATGAAAAATCTCTCCATTCTCTTCATCCTAATTTCGGTTTTCGGTTATTCTCAAATCCAGACACCTTTCGAAAAAGGCAACGGTAACCAAACCACAACTTTTGAGGAGATGCGAAAATTCTATCAGGATTTATCAAAACAATATCCATCAATCATTTTTGAAACCAAAGGCGAAGATGATAACGGTGCCCCAATCGATGTTGTGATGTTTAATCCTTCAGGAAAAAAATTTGAGGAAGCCAGAAAAGGAAAGTCAGTTTTGTTTATCAATAACGGCATTCATCCAGGCGAGCCAGACGGAATCGATGCAACGATGATGTTGATGAGAGACTTGGCGACTGGAAAAGTCAAAGCGCCTAAAAACGTCATCGTTGCAGCGATTGCCAGTTACAACGTCAGCGGAATGATGAACCGTGGAAGTTTTTCCAGAGCCAATCAAAATGGTCCGGAAGAATATGGTTTCCGTGGCAACGCGAGAAACTTTGATTTGAACCGGGATTTTATCAAAACCGATTCAAAAAACTCCAGGAGTTTTCAGCAGATTTTTCAGTGGCTGAAGCCTGATGTTTTTATTGATAACCACGTCAGTAACGGCGCGGATTATCAATACACTTTCACTTATATCTCGACGAACAAGGAACGTTTGGGAAATGTCCTTGGCAATTATTTCAATGACGAAATGCAACGAACGCTTCTGAAAAATATGGAGAAAAAAGGTGTGATTTCCGTGCCTTATGTCAACATTCACGGTGATGTTCCGGATGGCGGTTTTCCCGCTTTTGTGGATTCGCCAAGATATGCGACGGGTTACACGACTTTGTTCAATGCCATCGGGACGGTTGTGGAAACGCATATGCTGAAACCATACAAAGACCGTGTGAAAGTCACTTACGATTATATGGTTGACAATCTGGATTATATCGATGAAAATTATAAAACCATTCAACAGAAAAGAACTGAAAATCTGAAACAATACAAAGTCGGAAGCAAATATGCTTTGGCTTGGAAACTTGATTCTACAAAATATGAAACTATCGATTTCAACGGTTTTGAAGCCAAATATAAACCAAGTGATGTTTCCGGAAAGAACAGACTTTGGTATGACAGAAATTCCAGATTTTCAAAGCCTGTCAAGTTTTATAATACTTACATTCCTGCCAAAGAAACCACGATTCCGAAATATTACATCATTCCACAATCCGAATGGAAAATCATCGATTTGCTAAAACTGAATCAAATCAAATTGATACCAATCAAACAGGATTCTACAATTGTGGTGGAGCAATACCGAATCAAAGATTTCAAAACCGTTCCGAATCCTTACGAAGGACATTATCTGCATTACGACACATTTGTGACCAAAGAATCCGGAAAAACCAAATTCAGAAAAGGCGATTTTATTATTCCGCTAAATCAAGATGATGTGAAATTTCTCCTAGAAACATTAGAACCAGAAGCTGTAGATTCTTACTTTAACTGGAATTTCTTCGATGCGATTCTCGGTCAGAAAGAATATTATTCGGCGTATGTTTTCGAAGATACAGCGAGCCAACTTCTGAAAGATAACAAAGCTTTGAAAACCGCTTTCGAAATGGAAAAAACCAACAATCCAAAATTTGCAGAAGACGGACAAGCGCAGTTGGATTGGGTTTACAAACATTCGGAATATTACGAGAAAACGCACCGTCTTTATCCGGTTTTTAGGGTTAATTAGAATTTGACTTCGTCGAACCACTACGTTAGGTTTGGGCAGCTTATCCGCCTATAGTTTATCCTGAGCTTGTCGAAGGGCTCCCAATCTTTTCACTCCAATTCGTTGCTTAAAAAGGATTTCCGCTCAAGTCGGGCTGCAGATTCAATATAAAACAACAATCAACATAAAAATACGGTTTTGTCATTACGTAGGAATCTAAAAATATTAGTTATATTTAATTTTTACTTACTGAATACATAATCTAACAGAGTTAATTACAATTTAGTATAGCTCACTATACAAAACGAAATATAATTTTATATAAAGCCACTAAAATTGATAATAAGAATATCATTTGTGGAAACCAACTATTTAAAAAATTATTATACACGATATATTTGTGTCCTTTTTTCATCTTAAAAGAAGTTTCTTTTATAAGTTTTGAAAAATATTTAAGCTTAATTAGGGTTTCATCGATTTGCCCTTTTACAAGATTTGCTTTTTTTTGAAGTATTTCTAATTTCTGTTGCTTGTCAGTTTCCTGTAAGTTTTGATTGTGGACAATTGTCATTTCGTTGATGATATTTTCCAACTCTAATCTTTGCTGATTAGCTAATGATGTATAAATTAAAAGATTATTTTCTGATTCATTTATTATATATTTTATTTCTTGTGGAACTTTAAACTTCAAATTGTCAAATTTTATTAAGAAAAAAAATTGAGCATAGAAATAAATATTTATAAACAAAAGTATGTATGAAATATAATTAGCCTTGATAATCACTTTTAATCCATTCGAATCAATTTCTGAAAGCTTTATTAAATTTAAATTTATAAGAATTATAATTGCTGAAATCCAAATGATTTTATTGCCGATTTTTTGAGTTTCAGGTTGAATAAAATTGACAAAATCGTATTCAACAGAATCAATACTTTCTTTTATGTTGTTAATAGTATCACTCATTTATTTTCATATATATATATATATCAAATCTACAAAATTTCCAACCACAACCCAACCTTCCCAGCCTTTCCACTTGCCATTAACCAAAAACTTCCTATTTTTGGTAAAATTATTAAAAAACCCTTTCAGAGTTCAAAACTCTGAAGGGGTTGATAAAAATGAATCTATGAAAAAACTGAAATTCTCTCTATTCTCAATTCTTTTTTCTCTCATCTTGTCGGCTCAGCAAAATTCTTATTATCAGCAATATGCTAAATATAAAATGGATATTGATGTAGATGCTGCCAATTTCACTTATCAAGGAAAACAGACTTTGGATTACAGAAACAATTCACCGGATGAGCTGAAAGTCGCATATTTCCATTTGTATTGGAATGCTTTCAAACCAGGTTCTATGATGGATCAGCGTGTGCAGTCTCAGGGTGTGAATGCAGACGGCAGATTGGCAAAAAGAGTCGGTAATACTATAGTTTCCAGATTGTCCGAGATTCCAAAGAATGAAGAAGGCGCACAAAATATCCGTTGGATAAAGCAGAACGGAAAAGATTTGAAATTCGAGATTCAGGGAACTGTGATGAAAGTTTTCCTAGCAGAAGCTATTAAACCAAATTCTTCCACCACTTTCACAATGGAATGGGATGCCAATATCCCGATGCAAATCCGAAGAGCCGGAAGAAACAACCGAGAAGGTGTCGATATGACAATGACGCAATGGTACCCAAAAATTGCTGAATATGATTATGATGGTTGGGCAGCGTTTGATTATGTGGGAAGAGAATTTCACGCGCCGTTTTCTGATTATGAAGTGAATATCAAAATCGATAAAGATTATATCATCGGAGCTGGAGGAAATCTTGAAAACCCAACAGAAGTAAAAGGTTATGACAGCAATGCCACTATAAAAGAAGATATTTCTAACAAAGTAACTTGGAAATGGACAGCGAAAAATATCCTTGATTTTGCTTGGGCGGCTGACAGAGATTATTCGGTAGAGAGTTTTCCAATTTTGGATGGACCAAAAGTATATTTGGTTTATCAGAAATCTGAGAAGACAAAATATTGGTCAGAAATGAAACCATATATCACAAAATATTACCAATTGATGAATGCGACTTTTGGACGTTACAAATGGCCAAGTTACTCATTCATTCAAGGTGGTGATGGCGGAATGGAATACGGAATGTGTACTATGATTTTGGGAGAAGCAAATTCGGTAGAAGGTCTTTCTGGATTGATGTTTCACGAAGGTGCGCATTCTTGGTTTCAGCAGATGTTAGCAACTAACGAAAGTGTAAGACCTTGGATGGATGAAGGTTTCACGCAATATGCAGAAGATTTTGTATCTTATAGATTATTCCCGCCAAAGGAATCTCAGCCAAATCCATTTGTTGGAGCAATCAAGGCTTATGTTAATTTTACAAAATCGGGGAAAGAAGAACCTGCAGTTTGGTTGGGTGACCATCACGATAACGGAACAGCTTATACTTATGCTAGTTATATCAAAGGTGAAACGTTTTTGGTTGAATTAGGATACATAGTTGGAGAAGAAAATCTGAACAAGATTATGCTCAAATATTATGACGAATGGGCAATGAAACATCCGACAGAAAGAGATTTCATTCATATTGCGCAATTGGTTTCAGGAATGGATTTGAAGTGGTTCCAGCATTATTGGATTAACACGACAAAAACTATCGATTATGGCATCAAGAATGTGAAATATGACCCACAATCAACAACAATCACTTTAGTGAATAAAGGTGGTGTTCCAATGCCGATTGATTTCAGTATTTTGACAAAAGATAAAAAAGTCATCAACTATAATATTCCACTAAACCTGACAAGAGTTTGGAAAACCAAGGATATTTACGGTAATATCCAGACCCTGCCTTTTTGGGCTTGGACTCAGCAGGAATATAGTTTTACGATTCCTTACACCAAAGCACAATTGTCTGCAATGGGAATCGATTTCAGTCAAAGATTGGCGGATGTGAATCCTGAAGATAATTATCTGGAAGTAAAATAAGAGATAGGATTGAAGGCAAAAGAATCGGTGAATCTTAAACGAGGCAAAAAGCGTGGATATCGAGGGAAAAAGACTCGCCGATGAAGCAAAAAGGCTCGTCATCCAGTCAAAAAGGGTAGTTTTTGATCCAAAAAGGCTTGTCGTTGATGCAATAAGGGTGGTTTTCCAGTGTAAAAGGCTCAACGAAGAAGCAAAAATACTGGTTGTTGAGTATAAAAGACTCGTTTTCCTTATGGATAGGCCAATTCTTGAAATTAGTATATTAAAAAAGTAAGTAATGAACTCCATTGTAATCAATATAGGAAATACAAATATCCGTTTCGGACTGTTTGATGATGATAATTGTGACATCTCCTGGGTCATCAATACCAAACCATACAAAACCACCGACGAATTATTTGTTCAGGTTCTGATGCTTTATCAGACCTATAAAATCGAGGTTGATAAAATTGATAAGGTCATTATCGGTTCCGTAGTTCCACAATTGACGAAGGTAGTAGCGAGTGCCATTAAGAAAATTCATAATAAAATCCCTGTGATTGTGGATAGGAACACAGCGTCCGGTGTCATCCCGAAATCCAAACAAATGGGAACGGACATTTATGCCAATTTGGTTGCGGCGCACAATCTGTATCCGAGTCAGAAAAAAATTATTCTGGATTTTGGAACAGCGCTCACAGCAAGTTGTCTGGCTGAGAATGGAGAAACACTAGGCGTCATCATTGCTCCGGGAATTGTGACCTCATTGAACAGTTTAATACAAGGAACTGCACAATTGCCAGAAATCGAATTGGTAAAACCAAAATCGGTTTTAGGACTAGACACCATCAGCTGTATGCAAAGTGGAATGGTTTACGGTTTCCTTGGAATGGTGGAAGGCTTTATAGATAGAATTAATGATGAGGTCAATGATAATTGTTTCGTCATCGCAACCGGTGGCGTGAGCCACGTTTATAAACCATTGACAGACAAAATCAATATTGCTGACCGACTACATACTTTGAAAGGATTATATTTTCTTGGGAAGGATTTATAAGCTATCTTCTATTCCTGAAAAAATCTTTTATGATTGCAGAGCATTCGTTTTCCAGAATACCTGTCACGATTTCCGTTTTTGGATGAAGGGATAAACCTTTGTTGATAAAACCTCTCTGCTCATCTCTTGCGCCAATCACCACTTTTGTGATCTGTGACCAGGCTAATGCTCCGGAACACATGACACAAGGTTCTAAAGTTACATACAAGGTACAGTTCTGAAGATATTTCCCTCCAAGAAAATTAGCAGCAGAGGTTATGGCCTGCATTTCTGCGTGGGCCGTAACGTCGTTCAGGGTTTCGGTGAGATTGTGGGATTTTGCAATGATTCTGTCATTGGATACTATGATGCAGCCAATCGGTACTTCATCTTTTTCCATTGCTTTTTCGGCTTCCTGCAAAGCCATTTTCATAAAATAGTCGTGGGTGAACATTAGAAAGGTGTTTGCTCAGACTTGGTCATATCAGCAATGCTTGTGTCCAAAATAGGCAGCATATTATCACGGACATTGATCAAAAGCTTTCTGATACTACAAGTGGCTTCATCTGTGCAATCATCACACTTTTCGTAAAAATTAAGAGAAGCGCACGGTAGCATTGCTACGGGTCCGTCTACAATGCGAATAACATCAAGGATTTTGATTTCTGACGGGCTTTTCATAAAAGTGTAACCGCCTTCGGCACCACGTTCGCTTTTGAGGATTTTGTTTTGCTTCAGTTCCCTCAGTATCTGTTCCAGGAATTTCAAAGGAATACGTTCGCTCTCTGAAATTTTTTTCGCGGAAAATAAGGAAGCATTGTCCTTGCGGTTAAGGAACAGCAAGGTTTTGATGGCGTATTTGACTCTTTTTGAAAGCATTGGTTGATCTTACGGATGTAAAAATAATCAAAAAATTATATTTCGGAAATAATATCCATACTCAATAAAAAAAAACCGTTCTTACAAAGAACGGCTTTTATGGTAATATTTTATTCTAATTATGGAAAAGTAACTCCAGAATAAGAATTCGGGCTAATCATAGGAAGATTAGATTTGTATTTAGAATTAATTGCTTTTAAATATTCATTAGCAATGATTGCATAACCTCTTCCTGTCGGGTGAACACTATCAAGAGAGAAGGCTCCTCCAGTTACGAATTTTGATGTATACTTTACACCATCCCATTGGATTCCGGAAGCTGAATTTAATTCAATCATTTTAGCTTTTGAATCCACCAAAGCTAAGCCATATGATGCTGCTAGACTTGTTATACTGGCATTATATGCATCTGTTGCTGCCGTAACCAAAGCCGACTCTGTTTTTGTCAAAACATATTGGTTTTCCAATGGATAAGAAACTCCGTTGATATTAATTGATGCAGGGGCACTAGGGTTAGCTGTAGCGATTACAGAGCTTGCAGGTAGTAAAATAAAATCTGCTGATGTAGCTTGTCGGGCTTGTCCGTATATTTGTCCAAAAGCAGCAGCTGTAGCGGCTCCTAAGGAAGGAGTTAATGCTGCAGTGAGTTGGGCAGATAGATTAGTCAAAGACGTATCTTTGATCAGTACAGGATTAGCAGAAGTTGAAGATAATAAATTAATTCTATCTCCGGCGCCAAATGCTGTTAAAGCTTGTTTAAGGGGTCCATACAAACTTGCATTTAAAACGGCAAGGTTAGAACCTAATTTTTCAGGAGTCAAAGGATTATAAGGAACCGTTGTAAAGTAAGGAACTGAAGAAACATAAGGAATGTTAGAGATAGCTCCTTTAGTGGTGCCAACAGATTTTAATCCATCAAGAATTCCTTTGATTGCAGCAGCTACTACATTAGGGTCCGAAATATCATTAGATCCATAAGTAGAAGGGTCTGTATTTCCTTTTTGATCAACACCCATTCCTCCGCTTGATGCATAACTTAATACATCATTTGCCCCAATCCAAAGAGAAAAGAAGGTCGGTTTCTGTGCCATGGCATCAGCTAGAACAGTTGTTGAAGCAGAAGAGGCAAATCTTACAAAATATGGATTGGCTTTACCCAAAGCTAGATTAGTAGCGCTTCCATATCCGGGGGTAATTAAATGAAAAGATTTGGCGCCAGGGACACCCATGTTTTGATAAGGTCCTGCAGCAGATATGTTGTCTAAATTGGCTGCCGCGGCAGATTGAACTGGGGATAAGGCCCCACCTACAACCTGTAAAGTATATTTTCCTCCAAATCCGGGTATTCCTATAAAACCTCCGGTATTATTAGGCATCATTGGTTGCTTGAACTCGCCTCCACCAGCAAGTTTCATTTGCATTGCAAGCATACTTGGATAAGATTCTGCCTGACCACTTGAATAAAGAGCACCATCTCTATATCCGGCGGTTAATGAATTTCCTAGAGCAATATACTTAGAGAAATTGGCCTCTCCCGAAGTTACAACGACATCTTCTGTGCTGTTTTCAAAATCATTCTGACAGCTAACCGTGAAAAGCAAAGCTGCTGCTATTGTTGATATATATAATTTTTTCATAATAGATTCAATTTTTAAAATGCATTGTAAGATAATCCAAGTCCGAAATAGAACACTTTAGCTTTTGCTTGTCCGGCAAAGCTTATGTTAGGATTGTTGAACGTTCTGCTTTTCGGCATTGCATATGCACCTGAAAGATCAACACCTAATCTGTTGAACTTTAAACCAATACCTCCTGTAATTACGTAGTTATCAAAAGAAGGTGTTTCGGGGATGAAGTTTTTGTCATCATAAGGAGATTGGTCAAAATACCAACCCAATCTACCAAAAATCATATCGTTAAATGCATATTGTGTTCCTACACGCACAGTGGATGTGTTTTTAAAGTTTTTTGGCGAAACCAGAACTGTTGGATCATTCGGCTGGTTTCCTGCCGCTACTTTGTCAAAATCAAGCGTCAGCTTGCTGTATCTTTCCCATCCGTGGTAGTTATAATCTGCAGAGACTAGCCATTTTGGTGTTATTTTATAAGTCACCCCTAGCGTATATTCATCAACCAAAGGAAGTGTAGCTTTAAAATTATCCGTCCCACCATTAAAATTTGGTAATAACGAAGTTGGAACCATAAACGTGGCTTTTCCTTCTTTAGCTTTCATATCTACAGGAGAACGGTAAGCGATACTTACATCCCATTTATTATCAGGCTGGAAATAGAAACCAAATCCAAAACCATGGCCTGTAGCAGTATCATCCAAAAGATTAAGCTGTCCGTTGTATTGTGTCAAAGCCTTTGTCCAGTCTACTTTTCCTTTTGCGTAGATATAGCTGGCTCCAAATGATACCCAAGGTGCTAACTTTACAGAAACCATTGGTTGGAAAAAGAAACTTTTAAGTTCCAGTTTCTGAACAATTTCTTTGCCTTCCCAGTCGCTTGGCCATTCTATAGTGCTTCCGAAAGGTGTGGAAAAACTAAAACCAAGGGAAAGATTATCCAAAACTTTGTAAGCTATTGCAGCATAGATCGGTGTCCCTAGCGGATTATCCGTCTCGGTCTGTTGAAGAGTGCTTGTATTTTGATAAGTAATCTTATTGGATACTCCAAATCCACCTGCTGCAACACTTAATTTCGAAGGAATAAAGGATATACCTGCCGGATTGAAGAACGCAACACTAGCATCTTCAGCGTGGGCGCTTGTATGAGCCATTGCAAGCTGCTTAACGCCCTGAAGAGATACCCGGAATCCTCCTGCGTATGCCATTACACCGGCAGCTAATGCCGTGGTTATTAAAATTTTTCTCATATAATTATTATTAATGTTCCAAATTTATAATTATTTTAATAACAATTATAAAATTTATTAAAAAAAGTTAAACATTGCTATTCGTAGAATAATTGTTTAATTTGATGATTTGTTTAAGTTATTGATAATCTTTTGTTTATTGTTTAGTTTTGAAAAAAAACTAATTTAGTTTAGCTTTAAACGATCTATTGTAAACCCTGTTAAAATGATGCTTTTGATTTTGGTTTATATTTAACGAATTTTTAATTTTAATAATTAATTGTCAATATTAACCAAGTATTAATTTAAAATTAATAAAAAAATATTTTTAAAAAATATAATCATCAGGCTTAAATAAAAATTATATTAACTTTGCAATCAGACATAAAAAATAACATATGAGTTGTGGATGCAAAACATCCGGCGATTCTTCCCATTCTTGCGGCACAAAAAGCGCAAATGGTTGTAGTAGTGTAGATACCTGTGGTAATAGTTATAAATTAAGTGTTTTTGACTGGCTTTCCGATGTTAATCCATCCGGATCAAAAAGCTCTGAATATGTAGAAGTTCGTTTTAAAAACGATCGTAAATTATATTATAAAAATGTCAACAACCTGCCTTTACATATTGGTAGCATCATTGCTGTAGAATCGAGTCCGGGTCATGATATAGGGGTAATAAGTCTTGCAGGCGAACTGGTAAAAATCCAGATGAAAAAGAAAAACGTCTCCGAAGATAATATACTCAAGGTTTATAGACTTGCCAATCAGAAAGATATAGAAACCTGGCAGGAACTTAGAAAAAAAGAAAATAATATCAAGATTGATGCGCGTAAGATCGCTTATGGCCTCAATCTGGAAATGAAGATCACCGATGTTGAATATCAGGGTGATGGTTCCAAAATAACATTCTATTATACAGCCGATAATCGTGTAGATTTTCGTCAACTGATAAAAGAATATGCCGGAACTTTCCGTACAAAGATTGATATGAAACAGATCGGATTCCGCCAGGAATCTGCAAAAGTCGGTGGAATTGGATCCTGTGGAAGAGAATTGTGCTGCTCAACCTGGTTGACAGATTTTCGTTCTGTGAATACAAATGCTGCGAGGTATCAGCAACTAAGTATCAATCCTCAGAAACTGGCTGGACAATGTGGTAAACTGAAATGTTGTCTTAATTATGAACTGGACAGCTACCTGGATGTTTTGAAAGATTTCCCTTCGTCAAATACTGTTCTGAATACCGAAAAAGGAAAAGCCTTCTGTATCAAAATCGATGTTTTCAAAAAGAAAATGTGGTTTGCATATGTTGAAAACTCAATGGCTTGGTACGATCTGGATATTTTTGAAGTAAAGAAGCTGGTTTCATTAAACAAGAAAGGTGAAAAAACACCAGCTTTAGAGGAACTTAGGGTAGTTGAAAATCCATTGGTAACGTCTGACCTTATTCAGGAAAACAGTGTAGACCGTTTCGAGAAAAAGAACAGAAAACCGAGACCGAATAACAGAGATAGAAATTCCAAAAATCAAGACAACAGAAATCCAAGACAAAACGAGGAACGAAGTCAAAACGAGAACAGGAATTCCAAACCTCAGGATAATAGAAATCCGAATCAAAAAGAAAACAGAAACCGCTCTTCTGAACAAAGATCTGCAGAAAACAGAAATACTTCTAAACAAAAACCTGCAGAAAACCAGAATTCGAATCAAAATCAAAATTCGAATCAACAACAGGAAAATAAAAACCATAAAAAACCGTTCAAGAAAGCGAAAAAGAAAACGCCACCTAAAAATGAAGGTAATGCTTAGAATATTTGCTAACCTTGTTTTATTGCTGTCACTTTTTTCTTGTCAAAATAGTGATGATAAAATCCTGACAAAGGATATTGATAGCAAATGGAATAAAAAGGATGTTCAGAAATTTGATTTTGATGTAACCGATGCACAGAATCAAAAAAATATTATTTTTATAGTGAGAAATAATAATGATTATCCTTACAGTAATCTCAGGCTGATTGCAAGTATAGAACATAATAAAAAGACGATCTCGACCGATACGCTCAATTATGTCCTGGCAAAACCGAATGGCGAATGGATTGGATCTGGTTTTGGTGACACAAAGGAGATTTTATTTCAATACAAATTGAATTACAAATTTCCTCAGAATGGAAATTATTCTGTAAAAGTCGTGCAGGCAATGAGACAAAATATACTGCCGGGAATCGAAGATCTTGGCGTAAAAATTCAAAATATAAAGCCTTAATAGATATTAATGGAAAATAAAAAATCTGAAAATAAAACTTTCCCTTTACCAGAGAAGAAAAAGTCCAAACCTTCCATAAAAAAATGGATCAAATTTGTTTGGATAGGATTTTTTGCAGTTGTGTTGGGGATTTCCGCATTGTTTTTTGCCGTTTCTCAAGGTTTTGTAGGCGATATGCCTGATGTAAAAGAGCTTGAAAATCCTGATATTTACGTAGCATCAGAGATCTATTCTTCGGATAACGTTTTGTTAGGAAAATTCGAAAAGGAAAAGACAAAACCTGTTACATACAAACAACTTCCGCCGTTTTTGGTTTATGCGCTTCAGGCTAAAGAAGATGAACGTTTTAAGGAACATTCCGGAATTGATCTCAAATCAATTCTTAGAGCCATTAGATTTGGTGGTGAAAGAGGTGGTGGTTCTACTATTACACAACAGTTAGCAAAATTATTGTTTACAGGAAATGCTTCACAGAATAAAATCGAAAGGGCATTCCAGAAACTGAAAGAGTGGTGTGTAGCGGTGAGTTTGGAAAAACGATATACGAAAGAAGAGATTGTCGCTTTGTACTTCAACAAAATGGATTTCCTTTTCAATGCAAAAGGAATTGAAATGGCTTCGAGAGTTTACTTCAATAAGTCTACAAGCCAGCTGACATTACCGGAAGCTGCGACTTTTGTAGCGATGTTGGAAGCACCGAGAAGAAATAATCCTTACAGAAACCCGGAAAGAGCAAAAACAAGGAGAGACGTTGTTTTAAAACAAATGCTGGATACCGGTTACATTGATAACGCAACTTACGAAAAAGCGGTCGCAACCCCTATCGTTGTTGACTTCCATGAGATCAAAACGGTAGAAGAAGGTTATTCAGCTTATTATAAATATTACCTCAGAAAAGAAATCCAGCAGTACCTGGATGCTTATGAAAAAGAAACAGGAAAAGAACTGAATCTTTATAAGAATGGACTCAAGATTTACGTAACACTCGATTCCAGAATGCAAAGATATGCAGAAGAAGCGATCAAGGAACATTTGATCGATCTGCAAAGAAGTTTTGATGGAGAGATGAAACGAAATCCCAACCGGCCATATTATAATCTTACAAAAACACAGATCAATGATCTGATGATGGCAGCAGTTAAGCGAACGGGACGCTATAAGCAACTCAAAGCCGAAGGTATGCCAGAGGATTCTATCATGATGGAGTTTCATGAACCTGTAAAAATGACAAGATTTACATGGCAGGGAGAAGAAGAAGTGGAAATGTCACCGTGGGATTCTATTCGTTATCATAAGCAGATCGCACAGGCAGGATTGATGTCTATGGAGCCGGCAACAGGAGATATCAAAGCCTGGGTTGGAGGTATCAACTGGCAACATTTCCAATACGATCACGTTAAACAAGGAAAAAGACAGGTTGGATCCACATTTAAGCCATTTGTGTATGCAACGGCAATTATGCATCTTGGTATGACACCTTGTTCTACCGTTTCAAACGCAAGTTTTAATAAAGGAAATTATCACGTTCCCGGAAGAGGTGGGATGTTAACTTTGAAAGATGCTTTGGCACATTCCCAAAACCCGGTGGCTTTACGACTTGCAGAAATGGCAGGAACCCAAAATGTAATTCAGTTAGCAAGAGATCTTGGTGTTACTGATCATATAGATACATATCTGCCAATGGCTTTAGGAACTTCTGATATCACCATATATGAGATGTTGGGAGCTTACAGCACATTTGCGAATTTTGGAAATTACACAAAACCCGAAATGATCTGGAGAATAGAAGATGCTAACGGCCGGGTTATTAAGGAAGTGAAACCTGTGGTGAAGGAAGTGATGAATGAGATGTATGCTTACACGATGATTGACTTGATGAAAGGTGTTGCAGAGTTTGGTACAGCCTCTGGGGAATTGAGAAGAAGAGGCATTCCGGCCAATGTAGAAATTGCAGGTAAAACGGGAACCACACAGAAAAACTCAGATGGTTGGTTTATGGGAATTGTTCCGAAACTGGCAACCGGCGTTTGGGTAGGCTGGGAAGACCGGGCGACACATTTCTGGAGTACAGGAGAAGGGCAAGGTGCTAAAATGGGGCTTCCGATTTGGGCCATCTATATGAAGAAAGTTTTTGCTGATAAGGCATTGAATATATCACCCGATGAAAAATTCATCAAACCTGCCAATTGGACAGGAAGTTGTTCGGATCTTAATAATCTGAGAAACGGATACGGAGACGATGGCGGATTACAAACCATTGACGAGCTCAAAAATCCGGTAAAGGAAGTTCCTGACAAACCGGTGAAAAAAGAAGATCATTCTAATGAAGCTATTAATTCTTCGGATGATATAGATTTTAATAAATAAAATGTTCCCGTCCCGAATGCGAGACGGGATTTTTAATTATGAACACAAAAAACATTACCCATAATTTCACAGAACAATTTCCCGGCGATTTTTCAGGGAATCTGATGCAGAGACAAACACCGGACTTTTTGTTTTGTACTGTAAAACCTGCAGATTTTCACCAAACTGAATTAATTGATTTTAACGAAGAATTATCAATCGAGATTGGTTTAGGAAATTTAGAAAATGATAAAGATTTCCTGGTCGCGCAAAATCTTCCTAACAATATCGAAACTTATGCAACAGCGTATGCGGGACATCAGTTCGGAAACTGGGCAGGACAATTAGGTGACGGAAGAGCGATTTATGCCGGCGAAATTTTCAATCAGGGAAAGCAAACCGAAATCCAATGGAAAGGCGCAGGCGCAACACCTTATTCCAGACATGCAGATGGAAGAGCAGTTCTGCGTTCTTCGATTCGGGAATATCTGATGAGCGAAGCAATGTTCCATCTTGGTATTCCTACAACAAGAGCTTTGAGTCTTTCAAAAACAGGAGAAGATGTCATCCGTGACATTCAATATTCCGGGAATCCGCAGAAAGAACAAGGCGCAATTGTTGTAAGAACGGCTGAGTCTTTTCTGAGATTTGGGCATTTCGAATTGTTATCAGCCAGAAATCAAGCGGATTTATTAAAACAATTAGCTAATTATACGATTGAGAATTTTTACAAAGAAATTAATTCAGAAAATAATCCCAATAAGTACATTGATTGGTTTCAGGCTATTTGCGACAGAACGTTGAAAATGATAATCGATTGGTATCGTGTGGGTTTTGTTCATGGTGTGATGAATACTGATAATATGTCGATTCTAGGATTAACAATCGATTACGGCCCTTATTCTATGATGGACGGTTACGATTTGGAGTTCACGCCAAACACAACAGATTTACCCGGAAAACGATATGCTTTTGGAAAACAAGGGCAGATTTCGCATTGGAACTTGGCTGCTCTAGCCAACGCTGTTTTTCCTTTGATTAATGATTCAGAAGTTTTGGAAAAAATCCTGGACAATTACGGAAAACAATTCTGGACAGGACATGATAAAATGTTAGCCAAAAAATTTGGATTTGATGAGGTTTTGCCAGAAGATGAAAGATTCTTCACAGAATGGCAACAGCTGATGCAGGATTTGAATCTCGATTATACATTATTTTTTCAAAGCCTTGAAAAGCCTTTTTCAGAAATTAAAACCGATGATTTTTCTGATTCTTTTTACCGTCACCTGAGTGAAAACGAAATGACCAGGCTTTCTAATTTCATCAGAAAATATCAAGAACGAAAACGTAAAAATAAAATCTCAGAAACAGAATCTTTAGCAATGATGTCAAAGGAAAATCCAAAATTTATTCTAAGAAATTATCTGTTATTCGAAGCTATTCAGGATGCTGAAAATGGAGATTATAAAATGTTTTTCAAACTGAAAGAAGCTTTGCAAAACCCTTATGAAAACCGCTTTCCCGAGTTCAATCAAAAACGTCCTTCGAAATATGATAATCAAACTGGCTGTAGTCAATTGTCTTGTAGCTCTTGATCTATATTTTGTATAAATATTTTGATAATTCTCAAAAAACCCTTTCAGAGTTTCAAACTCTGAAAGGGTTTTCTCTATTTTTGCAAAAATATTCCAAAATTGAAAATCCTGAATAAAATTCTATCCATCCTGAAAATCATTTTTCCGTCAACCAAAACAGAATTACTGATTTTCTTATTTTTTGTGATTCTTTATGGCGCAAACGCATGGTTCATTGCAGAAAATTTCAGAATTGTTTATGATGACAGAATCCCCTGGGATGGTTATTTCAGTTTTGATAACAGGGCGATTATCCAGACTGGCGGCGGTTTTGAGAGACATCCCTTGTCCAATTATTTTTTTGATTGTATCCGGGATTTTGCGTTATGGATTTCCGGAAACAGGTATGACTCAGTTTTCAGGCTTGTTTTGTCATTGTTTTCAACTGTTGTGATTTCTTTGGCTAATGTCCAGATATTTAAATACCTGAGTAATATTATCCGGCTTCCACTGAAAATCACTTTGTTAATTATAGCTTTCTACGGCTTGTTTGTTACGAATATTCTTTTGTCTTTTACACCGGAAACTTACACTTACACCTTATTATTTCTTTCGATTTTCAATTATTATTTGGCAAAGAAAATTAATGAAGAAAAGGCAATGTCTTTCGGAGCAACTATTTTCGGTTCTGTTTTCATCGGTGGGCTGACGATTACGAATATTGTTAAAGTTTATATCCCATTTTTGTTTGAGAAAAAAATCTTCTGGAACTGGAAAAAAATCGGAATAGCTTTGGCGAAAATTGCAGCTTCGGTTGTTGTTTTTGTATTTCTTTTTATGTTGAGACTGAATTTTAATTTCCAAAATTTCCTCAATAAAACCGAAGAACAGTACGACAAATTCTCTCAGCCAAAAGTAACGCCGCTTTGGGATATGATTTATTCCTGGTTTTTTGGCGGGAATATATTGTTTCCGAGTTTGGTTATCAGAGATTATCACAACAAAAATGGTTTTGAATACAAAGCATTGTTTATGGATGTTTATGGTTCTGTTGTTCCTTATGTCTTCGTCGGATTGATTGTGTTGATGATGATTTGGAGTGTTTTCAAGAATTATAAAAACAAACTGGTTTGGATTCTTGTGATTACATTCCTATTTGATGTGTTGGTTCACTGTATTTTGAAATTCGGGCTTCATACATCTTATATTTATGGTGGGCATTTTGTTTTTGTTTACCCACTTTTGATAGGTTGGTTATTTTATAGCTGCCGGGATAAAAGTTTTGCTCTAAGCTTATTTTACGGCTTACTTCTGATAATTACGGTTTATCTTGGAATTAATAATTTTTACAGAATGTCAGAATTCTATCAGTTTATTGAAACTTATTATAAATAAAAAAATCCTGCAATTTGCAGGATTTTATTCTATTTGGCTTCTACGCAAAAAACAGCGTAAGGAATGACTGTTGCCGAAGGGTAGGCTTTTTTAACATTTTTAAGATCATCGGCTGCACTTTGTTTCGAAAAGTAGCTTCCGGCTAATATTTTATAATTTGGCCTCAATGAAGCATCTGTTTCTACTTTCAAGCTTCTAAAATTACTCCTGAACTCAGCTCCTATTTTCCTTGCCTCTTCGTTACTTTTAACAACTACAACCTGGATTTTGTAACCCATGATTTTTGGGTTTTTTCTACAGATTTCTGCAGTTGTGAGTTCCCTGCTCGGAACCAGAATTTTTGTTGGCGTTTTTACAGGAGCGTCCGTAGAACGGTTGCAATTGCCCTCTATTTTTTCCAGAGCATCATTGATACGTTCATCCAAAGCAAAAGAAAGTTCGGTTCCCGATAAAGTATCTTTTTTTACAACGTATTGAGCGTCAATTTTGTAAAAACAAAATAACGTTGAGATTATGAAAAGCTTGAGCAGATTGTTCATTTAAAAATTATTTTCAGCAAATTTAAAATAAATTAGACGAAACACAAATGCTGTTATTTAGAACTATTACAAATTAAAAAGAAATGAGAAAATCCATACAAATTGCTCTTCTTAATTTTTGTTAAAGTGCTATTTTTGCGGAATTGAATGTAAACTCAATAAATTTTACTAACCCAAGATTATATAAATGATTAGTTGGAGAAAGCATTACAAAAAGGGTCTGATAGCAATTAGTTTATTGTTGTCAACCGGCGCTTCAGTTTATGCACAAGGCGATCCAAAAAAAGGACAAGACTTGTTTAAGGCAAATTGTACCGCTTGTCACGCATTGGACAAAAAGGTTGTTGGGCCTGCTTTGGGCGGCATTGTTGATAAACTTAAAAAAGAGCAGAATCTTGATACAGATTGGCTTCACAAGTGGATCACCAATAATGAAAAACTCAGAGCATCAGGCGACAAGTATGCCAACCAAGTGTATGAAGAAAATGGAAAGGTTGCAATGCAGGTCTTCGAAGGTAAGCTTTCGGATGCTGATATTGATGATATCCTGGCATACACAAGTAATCCTCCGGCTGAAGAACCGGCTGCTGATAAGGCTGGTGAGACTGCCGTTGATAGTACTGCATCCATTGAAGCTGCAAAAGCGCAACAGCTAAATTCTAAAATCATGATTGCTGCTTTGATTGCGATCGCAGGTTTATTGTTCTGGCTGTTACTGAAGATTCGTCAACTAGTAAAAATTCAGCAATCGCCAGAGTTGTCAGAGCTTGATTCCACAAGAATTACCTCTTTCTCCGCATTGTACGAAAAATACAGTTTTGTAGGAAAAGGTATTGTCGGATTACTGGCATTATTTGCTGCATATGGCGTTTGGAACTGGTTGATGTGGATTGGGGTTTATAAAGGATACGCTCCGGAACAACCGATCTACTTCTCTCATAAGATCCACGCAGGGGAAAATAAAATCGACTGTCAGCTTTGCCACTCAGGGGCTAAGTATGGAAAAGTTTCAGAGATCCCTTCTCTTAACGTTTGTATGAACTGCCACAGATCTATCTCTGAATATAAAGGTAAATATATCGAACCAGGGAAAGACAGAGAGTTCTATACTTCACAAATCAAAACTTTGTATGCTCACGTAGGTTGGGATGAGTCTAAGCAGGCTTACACTGGCAAAACAGAACCTGTTGAATGGACAAGAATCCATAATATGCCGGATTTTGTATATTTCAATCACTCTCAGCACGTTATAGCTGGTGAGCAGGCAATTATCAACTCTTTCAATGCTAAGCAGAAAGATGCTGCTAACAAAATAGATGTTGTTTGTAAAGCTTGTCACGGAAAAATTGATACAATGAATGTTGTTCAAATGGCTAACAACTTCACCATGGGTTGGTGTATAGAATGTCACAGAACTACAGAAGTAGATATGAACAATGGTTACAATAAAGAATACTTCAAAAATCTGCATGATAAGTTGAAAAAACAATATGGTGAAGGTGCTAAAATTACCGTAGATGCGATTGGAGGTCTTGAGTGTGGTAAATGTCATTATTAATAACAAAAATTAGAAGTATAAATGGCTTCAAATAAAATACAATTCAGAAGTATTCACGAACTAAAAGATCCGACTTTGAATGCAAAGTTGGCTGCTAAAGAGTTTCAGAATGAAATTCCGGTTGAAGATTTCTTAGATAATTCTGAGAATAATTCAGGAACTTCTCGTAGGGATTTTCTTAAATTATTGGGATTCTCTACAGCTGCAGTAACTTTGGCAGCATGTGAGGCTCCGGTTATCAAAACAATTCCTTATGTGGTTAAACCGCATGATATCATTCCGGGGATTCCTAATTTCTATGCATCTTCTTATTTTGATGGTTTCGACTTTGCAAGTGTTTTAGTAAAAACAAGAGAAGGTCGTCCAATCAGAATCGATGCTAATCCTGCGGCTGGTTCTCTTGGTACAACCAATGCAAGAGCTCAGGCTAGTGTTCTTTCTCTTTACGATAATGATAAAGTGAAGAAGCCTGCTTTGAACGGAGAAGAGCAGGAAGATTTTAATAAAGTCGATGATTTCATCCTGAAAGGTTTGACAGAATCTCAGGCTGCCGGTAAAAAGATTGTTGTATTATCTCATTCTTTTCCTAGCCCGACTTTCAAAAAATTATTCGGAGATTTCAAAACAAAATATCCTTCAGCTGAACTAGTAACTTATGATGCTTTTCCTTATGCAGCGGCATTAGATGCTGCTCAGGAAGTTTTCGGACAAAGAGCATTGCCGGTTTACGACCTTAGCACTTCTCAGTTAGTTGTTTCTTTCAATGCAGATTTTTTAGGAGATTTTAATGCTTCTAGCTTAGAAGTTTCTTATGCTGCTGCGAGAAAACCGGGAGAAAATATGTTGAGACATATCCAGGTTGAATCCAATATGAGTCTGACTGGAGCTAATGCCGATTCTAGATACAGATTGAAGCCAAGTTCAGTTTTCAAAACTTTAGTAGAAGTTTATAATGGACTGAATGGCGGAACTTCTGATAAACTTGCATCAGAAATCGTAAAAGAGCTACAGGCAAAAGGAAGCAATGCAGTTGTTTTTGCAGACGGATCTAAAGCGGCTTATGTTTTAGCCCATTTGATTAATCAAAAATTAGGATCTAAAGCTTTTACTGGTAAAGCTAATTTCCTTAAAGAATATGACAACGCAAGATTCAATGAATTTGTTTCTTGGCTGAATGGCGGACAGGTTGGTGTTCTTATTACAAACAATATCAACCCGATTTATTCTCATGCAAAAGGACAGGCTTTAAAATCTGCGATCGAAAAAGTACCTTATTCTGTTGCAATCACAGATAAGAAAAACGAATTATATAAAGCTTCTAAGGCAGTTATTCCTTTCGCACATTGGCTAGAATCCTGGGGGGATATTACTCCGGAAACTGGAGCTTACTCATTGATGCAGCCTACTATCCAGAAAATCTATACTTCGAGACAAGTTGAGGAATCTTTATTGGTTTGGATCAATGGTAAAAACAACCCGGCTAATAATTATTACAATTATCTTAAAGCTAATGCTTTAACGCTAAACGGAGGACTTTCTTTCAACAAAAACCTTTATAACGGCTTCACTGCTGGCGGTCTTTCTACAGGATTGGCTTACTCTGGTGGAAATGCTGCTCAGGCTATTGCTGAATTATCAGCTTTCAAACCCGCTCAATTAGAATTACAACTCTATACAAAACCATCTATTGGTGACGGAACACAATCTAACAACCCTTGGTTGATGGAGCTTCCGGATCCAATCTCAAGATTATCTTGGGATAATTACTTGACAATCTCCCCAAAAGATGCAAAATCTTTAGGCCTTGAGAATAAGCTTAATGCAAGAATGCAGTTGGATGGTGATACAGTGAACTTAACTGTAAATGGTGTTACACTGAAGGATGTTCCGGTATTTATACAGCCAGGACAAGCTGAAGGCTCGTTGGGATTAGCGCTTGGTTATGGTAAAAAGGATTCCGGAAAAGTGGCAGAAACAGGGGTTAATGCTTATCCATTATTTGATGGTTACAATACGGTTCTTACCAACGTAAAAATTGAAAAGTCAGGAGAAGATTATGAATTTGCAGGAATGCAGCTTCAGAATACCTTGATGGGACGTTATGAGATCGCTAAAGAAGTAAGTTTGGATGATTTCATTAATAAACCAGTTGACGAATGGAACAAACCATTGGCTATGCACACGATTGGAGGCGAACTTCCAATTGGAAAAGTGGATCTTTGGGATGCTTATGATGATACAGATGGTCCTCACTTCAATTTATCAGTGGATCTTAACTCTTGTACAGGATGTGGCGCGTGCGTTATTGCTTGCCAGGCTGAAAACAATGTTCCAGTTGTAGGAAAAGAAGAGGTCAGAATGTCGAGAGATATGTATTGGTTAAGAATTGACCGTTACTATTCTACGGAACAAAAAGTTGAAGTTTACGAAGGTCTTAAAGAGGGAATGGCAGTTCCTGAACTTTACGGAAGTAACCTTTTGGGTATTGAGGGTGCATTGGAAAATGCGGCTGAGAATCCGGATGTTATTTTCCAACCAGTAATGTGTCAACACTGTAATCACGCTCCTTGTGAAACAGTTTGCCCGGTTGCTGCAACATCTCATGGTAAGCAAGGTCAGAATCAAATGGCTTATAACAGATGTATTGGTACAAGATATTGTGCGAACAACTGTCCATATAAAGTAAGAAGGTTCAACTGGTTCAATTATGCATTGAATGACAGATTCGATTTCAATATGAATAATGATCTTGGTAGAATGGTTCTTAACCCGGATGTTGTAACAAGAACAAGAGGGGTAATGGAAAAATGTTCTATGTGTATCCAATTGACTCAGAACGTTATTCTGGAAGCTAAGAAAGAAGGCAGAAGAGTTCAGGATGGAGAATTCCAGGTGGCTTGTGCTAATGCTTGTTCTACAGGCTCACTGAAATTCGGAGATATGAATGATGTTAATTCGGAAGTTCGTAGCTTGTTCAGCAGTAATAGAAAATATACGTTGTTAGAAGAAATTGGTACAAAACCAAATGTATTCTACCATACTAAAATCAGAAACAGAAAAGAAAGTTTAAATAATAAATAGGTAAAAAATGTCAGGACATTACGAAGCTCCGATAAGGGAACCTTTAATTATTGGTCACAAGACTTATCACGATATTACAGAAGATATCGCAAGACCTATCGAAGAACGTGCAGGTAAACTATGGTGGGCATCTTTGTATGCAGCCTTGATTCTGTTCGTTTACGGATTTGGTTGTATCGCTTACACTATTGGGACCGGAATCGGTGCGTGGGGACTTAACAGAACTATCAACTGGGGTTGGGATATCACCAACTTCGTATGGTGGGTAGGTATCGGTCACGCAGGAACACTAATCTCGGCGGTACTATTATTATTTAGACAAAGATGGAGAATGTCTGTTAACCGTTCTGCAGAGGCGATGACGATCTTCGCTGTTTGTCAGGCGGCTATATTCCCGGTAATTCACATGGGTAGAGTTTGGGTTGGATACTGGGTTTTCCCTTTACCAAACCAATTTGGTACACTTTGGACCAACTTCAACTCGCCGTTACTTTGGGATGTATTTGCAATCTCAACTTATTTCTCGGTATCAGTTGTATTCTGGTTTATGGGATTGATTCCTGATTTTGCAATGATCAGAGACAGAGCAAAAACGCCTTTCAATAAAAAGATTTATACGCTCCTTGCTTTTGGATGGGGAGGAAAAGCAAAACACTGGCAAAGATTCGAAGAATTGTCTTTGGTGTTAGCAGGTTTAGCAACGCCACTTGTATTCTCGGTACACACCACGGTATCCTTTGACTTCGCGACATCGGTTATCAAAGGTTGGCACTCGACAATCTACCCACCATATTTTGTTGCCGGAGCGATCTTCTCAGGATTTGCAATGGTACAGACATTATTGTTAGTAGCAAGAAAAGTTTGTCACTTAGAAGATTATATCACAATGTACCATATCGAGATTATGAATATCGTAATCGTTGTAACAGGTGGTATGGTAACTGTAGCTTATGCAACCGAATATTTTATCGGCTGGTATTCAGGTTCTAGATTTGAAGATTTTACATATCTATCTCCTGGTGCTGCTGTTGGACCTTACTGGTGGGCATTCTGGGCATTGATTATCTGTAACCTGGTTGTACCGGCAGCGTTCTGGTTCAAAAAAGTTAGAACTAATATCTTCTGGACATTCATTATCGCATTGATCATTAACATCGGTATGTGGTTTGAACGTTTTGATATTATCGTTATCAACTTGTCAAGAGATTACTTACCGTCATCTTGGACAATGTTTAAGCCAACAGTAATTGACGTTGGTGTATATCTTGGAACAATTGGATTCTTCTCTGTATTATTCCTTTTATATGCAAGAACATTCCCTGTAATTGCGCAGGCTGAATTGAAGAGTATTTTGAAAATTTCCGGTGAAACTTATAAAGCAAAAGAAGGAGATGAGCACCACTAAGATTATATATGGACTTTACGGCGACGACGATGATCTAATGCACGGCGTTAAAGCCTTCAATGATAAAGGGATTAAGATAAACGAAGTTTATACGCCATTCCCGGTTCACGGACTAGATAAAGCTTTGGGCTTAAAAAAGACCAGGATTTCTGACGCAGCATTTATCTATGCCTGTTACGGAGTTACAATTGGGATCACATTGACATGGTATATAATGGATCATGACTGGCCACAGAATATTGGTGGTAAGCCTGCATTTGACTGGGCTCATAATATGCCAGCATTCGTAGACCCAATGTTTGAATTAATGGTATTCTGTTCTGCTCACCTTATGTCTTTGACTTTCTTGATAAGAAATAAAATGTATCCTGGTGCAAAACCTCAGAATCCAGATCCAAGAACTACGGATGACAAATTTATGATGGAGTTTGTGTCTGATGATGTTGAAACGATTAAACAACTGTTGATTGATACAGGTGTTGAAGAAATAACTGTTAAAGATGCCTAAGATGAAGAATAGTATATTAAAATTGACAGCAATCTTTGGTTTAACAACTGTTTTACTGAATTCTTGTGGCCCAAAAGATAATCCACCTTTGGTATATTTTCCGGATATGTATTTCCCCGTAGCTTATGATCCATTGATGAAAGCTAAGGATGCTTATTCTGATCATGAAAACGAAATTCCGGCTTTTGTTGCTCGTAATGGCGAAACTGGTTTGTCCCCTGTTGAAGGAACAGTTTCTCAAAATAAAGATGGAATCGTAAGTGAGGAAACATTACCTAAAAATGTTGATGAATACAACGCTGGATATGATGCTTCAAAATCAATTACAACTTCTCCACTGAAGCCTGAAAATCTTGAAAAAGATTTGGCCAGAGGGAAAGTATTGTTTGATCATACCTGTTCTGCTTGTCATGGTACAGGAGGAGATGGACAAGGCCCAATTGTACAAAGTGGTGCTTATTCCGGAGTTCCTAATTATGCTGATAGGGATATCACGATAGGATCTATCCATTATGTTCTAACAAATGGTAGAAATGCAATGGGATCTTATGCAGGACAATTGAATGTTGGAGATAGATGGAGAGTAGCTCTTTATGTTTATAATACATTCAAAGCACCGTCTCTTAAAACAGCTCCGACAACAGCTGCTCCAGCTGCGACAGAAAAAACTTCTACTGCTCCAGCGGCAGCTGAAGCTAAAACCAATGCTAAATAAAAAAAGAAAAAAATGTATAGTTTTTCACCTAAATTAAGATTATATTCAATTATACTCATTGTTGTAGGAGTTGTTTTATTCGGTATTGGTTATGCGCTTAACCACGGATTGGATGATACTGCAATCTCTCATTGGATGGAGTCGGTTCATTCCAAAGGACATGAAGCACCTTCACATTCTAGTGAGTTAGTTGGTCCTCAGGATCATAATGCACACCTAGAACACGCTAAGCATCAGATTCACAATCAGCCTTTAGCAGCTATCCACACCTTTGCAGTATTTGCTTTTGGAATCAGCTGTTGTGCATTATTCTTTTACAGTATCCAACACGCGGCACACGCTGGCTGGTCTATTATTGTAACAAGAGTAATGGAGGCTATTGCATCATATATTCCTTACGGAGGTGCAATTTTGGTTATTATAATGTTACTTAATATTACCCATCAAGGACATCTTTTTCATTGGATGGATCCCAATTTGACGGATCCAAATTCACCAGAATTTGACGTGATATTATTCGAAAAGAAAAGGTTCCTTAATATTCCTTTCTATGCTATCAGAACGTTTATCTACGTTGTGGGTGCATCATTCTTTGTTTGGAAATTAAAAAGTCTTTCTAAGAAGGTAGATGAGAACAAAGGAAACAGAAAGATCTACGCAAGCTTATATAGCTGGAGTGTTGGTTACATCGCATTCTTCGGGTTTGCATCTGCAGCCTGGGCTTGGGATTGGTTGATGTCAATTGACCCTCATTGGTATTCTACGCTTTATATCTGGTACTCAATGGTTAGTTGTTTATCAACTTCTATTGCAGTAATGATCCTGATTAGTGTTTATCTTAAGAAAAAGGGTGTATATCCTCAATTCAACAATAATCACCTTCATGATCTTGGTAAGTTCTTGTTCGCAACAAGTATGTTGTGGTCTTACCTTTGGTTCTGTCAGTTCATGTTGTATTGGTATGCGAACGTTCCGGAAGAGGTTAACTACTTCTTCGGTAGATTCGAATACTACAGACCGACATTCTTACCGATGCTGATCATCAACTTCTTGGCGCCTCTATTGGTTTTAGTAAGCAGCAGCATTAAGAGAAATTACAAAGTGGTGACCTTTATGGCTTGCCTGGTAATTTTTGGTCACGCTGTAGATTATTTCAATATGGTAATGCCTGGAACAGTTGGTCCATATTGGAACAATGCTTCTAACGCATTATTGGTATTAGGTTCATTTGTTTTCGTAGTAGGTTTATTTACATTCACTGTAATGACAGCTTTAGCGAAATTGAAATTGATGCCAACAGGAAATCCATATTATCACGAATCGGAGATTTATGAATATCCTTTCTAATCAATATAGAAATCAAAAATATAACCCAGCAGCAATGTTGGGTTTTTTTATTAAATTTAAAATGAAATTAAAATACAGATGATTCATAAAATACCCATCGAAAATATTCTTTTCCTAGATATTGAAACCGTTCCTCAAATTGATTCCTGGAATAATCTTGATTCTACAACCCAATATCTTTGGGATAAGAAAACCAAAAATCAAAGGAAAGAAGAAGTTGAGGCTTCTGATTTTTATGAGCAGCGTGCCGGCATAATGGCTGAATTCGGAATGATCATTTGCATTTCGATAGGGATGATCGATAACAACACCGGAAAACTAAAAATCAAAACATTTTCTGGCGAGGAAAGAAACTTATTAATTTCATTCTGCGAGTTATTCAATAGTCCTCGTTTGAATAATATTATTCTTTGTGCTCACAATGGAAAAGAATTCGATTTTCCTTATATCGCAAGACGACTTTTAATTCATGGGATCCAACCACCTGTCCCATTCCAAATGTTCGGAAAAAAGCCTTGGGAAATTCCGCATATCGATACAATGGAACTTTGGAAATTCGGAGACTGGAAAAATTATATTTCTCTGGAATTGTTAGCTCACGTCTTCGGAATTCCCACTCCAAAGGACGACATTGACGGAAATATGGTTGCCGATATATACTACAAAGACGGTGATATAGACAGAATCATTCATTATTGTGAAAAAGATGTCTTAACTTTGGCAAATGTTTTCAGACGGATGCGTCAGGAAGATTTATTAAAAAGATTAGATTAACAATGAAATATACAGACGACCAAATAGCTGATATTGGTGAAGAAATAATCAAGGAACTTAAAACGGTTTTTGACCCTGAAATTCCAGTTGACATCTATGAACTGGGATTGGTTTATGATGTTCAGATTTCGGATGAAGGTGAAGTTTTGGTAATAATGACTCTGACATCACCAAACTGCCCCGTTGCAGAAACACTGCCTGTAGAAGTGGAAGAGAAAGTGAGAGGCGTAGAAGGCGTGAAATCTGCGAAAATCGAACTCACTTTTGAACCAACCTGGACCAAAGAAATGATGAGTGAAGAAGCCAAGTTTGAACTTGGTATGTTATAAAAATAAATCCTGCTAATTGCAGGATTTTTTTATGTTAATCTTGATATTCGAAAAGGAAAATTTTCTTGATGTCTGGATGAAGGCTCAGATAGACCGGAGAGTTTTTTGCAGTATGCTCTATAAATTCTTTTTCCTCCAAAGAATAAGAATGAGGGAACTTAAAAACACAGAAAATCTCTCCAATTCTTCTTGGTTCAAAATACATCGTTTTTTTCAATTCGCAAGTTGCACCGGTAATGTCGATGTTTCTATCCTTACCCAAAACAACCAGGGAAGCAAATACACTCTCTGCCAATGCGGTTGCAAAAATGTCTGTCGGAGAAAAATGCTCTCTCACAGTAAAATCATTGGAAGGAATGTAAGTTGAGAAAACTTCACCAGAGGCTTCGTGTACAGATTCGATTTTGGATTCGCCTAAGTAAGTTGTTTTTGAAGTCATAACGTGGATATTAAATTGTTTTTTCTGTAATAAATTTACATCATTTTTTTGAATTTCCGAATTTCATTTATGAATAATTGTTAAAATATGATAAAATTTATATTTTGGACTTCAAATTAAAAATGAAATATATCTTTCGCCATGTTATAAGCACTTTCAAAATGGAGCAGATTCTGATGAACATCCAGTTTCTCTGATTGCATAAAAGTAAAAACCTTTTCGGTCGGCATATTTCCGACCAAATCATCTTTCGCCATTGGGCAACCTCCGATTCCTTTTATAGCGCTGTCAAATCTTCTGCAGCCTTCATCATAAGCCGCTTTCAGCTTGATGTAAGAATCTTCGTACCGGTTATGAAAATGCGCCCCGAAATTAATGCCGGGATATTTCGCAGGAATTTTATTAAACAAAAGCGAAATCCTTTCCACATCACCAACGCCGGTTGTGTCCGATAAAAGAACATCTTTGATGCCGATTTCCTCGAAGCGTTTTGTCCAAAAGTCCACATCTTCCCATTTCCAGCTTTCACCGTAAGGGTTGCCGAACGCCATTGAGAAATAAAGATTCAGTTGTCTGCCTTCGGATTTTGTCAGCTCCAGGATTTTCACCACTTCGGTAAAAGCTTCCTCTCTGCTTTTGTTAGTATTCCTGTGTTGAAAAGTTTCGGAAATTGAAAACGGAAAACCCAAAATATCAACCTGCTCGTGACTCAAAGCCTTTTCAGCACCACGTAGATTCGCAACAACCACAGAGAGTTTTGTGTTGGAAAGCGATTTGTCAATCTCGTCCACCACAATTCCGGAATCAGCCATTTGAGGTATCGTTTTCGGATTCACGAAGCTTCCGCAATCCAGGACATCAAAACGAACTTCCATCAGTCGGTTGATGTAATCTATTTTTTTCTGCGTGGGAATCATTTCTCCCCAACCCTGCATAGCGTCCCGTGGACATTCTGTTAAGAACATTGTCTTTTAATTTTAAATATTTGGGCAGCTTAATCCGCCTTCCGCTCCCAATCTTTTCACTTCACTACGTTGCGTAAAAAGGATTTCCGCTCAAGTCGGGCTGCTGTGATTCGACGTTCCAATAATACTAATCGGCGCTCGCTTCGCTCGCGCACAACAACATCTCAGATTTTTGATAATTCACAACTTATCAATCATCATATATTATTTGTCGTTCACTGCATAAATATATAACTTTGCGGAGATATAGCAAATTATATGGAAAACATCCAATTAGACGGGATTTGGAGAGAAAAACTTCTTAACAGATTCATCACTTACATCAAAATCTATTCAACCAGCGACGCAGAAAGTGAGACCACACCTTCTACAGAAAGGCAGTGGGATATCGCCAGTTATCTATACAAAGAATTGCAGGATCTGGGATTGGAAGATGTGAGTATTGATGAAAAAGGATACGTTTTTGGATTCATTCCTTCTAATAAAGAGGAGAAAGTTCCGCAGGTTGGATTCATAGCCCATTACGATTCTTCACCGGATTTTAATGGCGAGAATGTGAATCCGCAAATTTGGGAAAATTATGATGGTGAAGATTTGTTACTGAACAAAGAAACCGGATTTACTTTGTCATCAACAAAATTTGAAGCTTTAAAAAAATATATAGGGCAAACCATCATCACAACGGACGGGACAACATTACTAAGTGCGGATGATAAAGCCGGCGTTGCAGAGATTGTAACAGCAGCAGAATTCCTTTTGGCCAATCCGCAAATCAAACATGGTAGAATCTCGATCGGATTCAATCCGGATGAAGAGATTGGAAAAGGTGCGCATCATTTTGATGTTGAGAAATTCGGAGCTGAATGGGCCTATACAATGGACGGCGGAGAAATCGGTGAGCTGGAATTTGAAAACTTCAATGCAGCCGGGGCTGTGGTAAAAATCCACGGATTGTCTGTGCATCCAGGCTATTCTTTCGGAAAAATGCTGAATGCGGGATTAGTTGCATCAGAATTCATCAATTCACTTCCAGCTAATGAAACACCTGCAACAACGAAAGGTTTTGAAGGCTTTTTCCATTTAACAGATTTTGAAGGTGATGTTTCTGAAGCCAAACTTCAGTATATCATCCGTGATCATGATGACCAAAAATTTGAAGAAAGAAAAAAACTGATTGCTGATAAAGTTGATAAAATCAACAAAAAGTATGGCGATAAAACGGCCGAGATAGAAATCAAGCAGCAATATCTCAATATGAAAAAGCAGTTCGAAGGTAAAATGCACATTGTTGATATTGCAGAACAGGCTATGAAAGATTCCGGGATCGAGCCGAAAATCAAAGCCATCAGAGGTGGGACAGACGGTGCGCAATTATCATATATGGGATTGCCTTGCCCTAATATCTTTGCTGGCGGACACAATTTCCACGGGCCTTACGAATTTGTACCTTTGGAAAGTATGCTGGCTGCAATTAAAGTAATTGTGAATATTGCGCAGTCCGTAAAATAATATGAACCACAAAAGAAACAAAAGTTTAGCATATTTTTTTTAAGCTTAGCTTCAGAAAAGTAAAATAGATTTTTTGTTCTTTAATTATATCAAGCAGTAATAGCTTTTGAGCCTTTTGCGGTTTAATAATATAATTTAATTTTAATTGAAATCAATTCTGAATGACAATCAAAGAAAAACAACAGGAACTCATCGATGAATTCGCCTTTCTGGACGATTGGGAGCAGAAGTATGAATATATCATAGACCTGGGGAAGGAATTAAAAGGCCTTTCTGAAGAGAAAAAAACGGATGAAAATCTAATTAGAGGTTGCCAGTCCAAAGTTTGGATTGATGCAGAATTCAAGGATGGCAAATTGTTTTTCAATGCAGATTCTGACGGAATTTTGCCCAAAGGAATTGTTTCACTTTTGGTAAGAATATATAGTGGGCATTCTACACAGGAGATTTTGGATTCTGATTTTGATTTTATTTCAGAAATCGGATTGCAGGAATTTTTGTCTCCGTCCAGGGCGAACGGCTTGATGGCAATGACCAAGCAAATCAAATTTTATGCAGTTGCATTTCAACTAAAAAAGTAGGTGAAAAGAATTCTGGCATATCGTTTTTCTGCATTCGGGGATGTAGCAATGACTGTTCCTGTCTGTGTTGAGTTTCTGGAACAGAATCCTGATGTAGAAATCGTATTCGTCAGCAGAGACAACTTCAAAGATCTTTTTGATAAACATCCAAGACTGAAATTCCACGGAATAAGTTTCGATGAATACAAAGGAATTTTTGGAATCAGAAAGTTAACAAAACAATTGATTAAGCAGTTCAATCCAGATTATGTTGCCGACCTTCACGATGTGATCCGGACAAAAATGATTAATTCGATTTTCTTCAGACATGGCTACAAGATATTTCAAATTGATAAAGGTAAAGACGAGAAAGAGAAACTGACTGATGTCTGGAATCTGGATAAATTTCAACTAAAAAGAACGGTTGAAAGATATGCCGATGTTTTCAGGAGTATGGGATTTGATGTTATATTATCACATCAATTAAGAAATCAATCAGATAACAAAAAAGATATTGGATTTGCACCTTTTGCACAACACAAAGGTAAAATGATGCCTGAAGAGAAATCTTTCGAATTAGCAAGAATTTTGGCTAAAAATCACAAGATTTATTTTTTTGGTGGTGGAAAAGAAGAAAACGAAATCCTTACCAGATGGGAAAAGCAAATTCCCAACACCCATAGTCTATCAGGAAAACTTTCATTGAAAGAAGAGCTGAAAAAGATTTCTGAGTTGAAACTGATGATTTCCATGGATTCGGCTAATATGCATTTGGCAAGTCTTATGGGAACCAGATGTATTTCTGTTTGGGGTTCTACACACCATTACGCAGGATTTCTGGGTTATGGACAAAGTGAAGATGACATTGTCCAGGTAAAAGATTTGTCATGCAGACCTTGTTCTGTATTTGGTGATAAAGAATGTTTCCGGGGAGATTATGCTTGTCTCGAAGAATTGGACATACAAAAAATTATCGATAGGGTATGAAGCTAAGTATTTGTATTCCTGTTTATAATTTTGATGTCAATGGCTTGGTTAATGATCTGAATGATCAAATTGTATCCCATAATCTTGATGCTGAAATTATCCTGATTGATGATGCTTCTGACGCTGAATTTGTTCAGAAAAATAAGCCTTTGGAAAATATTGTTAATCATTTTATTTTTTTGGATAACAATATTGGACGTTCCAAAATCAGGAATTTATTTTCAAAATATGCTATATCAGAATATTTGCTTTTTCTGGATTGTGACGGGAAAATAATCAGCAAAAATTTTGTTAGGAATTATTTAGATTTTATTAATGAAAAAAGACCGGATGTCGTTTATGGAGGAAGAAAGGTTGATGAATCAAAACCAAAACCGGAATTCGGATTAAGGTGGAGATTTGCTGTGGAAAGAGAAAATCTACCGGTAAAAGTTCGCATCAAATCACCTTATCTGGATTTCCAAACCAATAATTTTATTGTAAAAAAATCAATTCTTAAACAAAATCCGTTTGATGAATCCATAGGTCAGTATGGCTATGAAGATTTGATTTTTGCTAAAGATCTTAATAAAGCAAAGGTCAAAATTGACCATATTGAAAACCCGATTTTTAATAATGATGTAGAAACCAATGCTATTTTTCTCGAGAAAGCTGATCAATCGGCGAAAAGTCTTGCACATCTTATAAAAACAGATAAGGATGTCGAGAAAAGTTCTAAGATCAAATTAGCTAAAGCGTATTTCAGACTCAAAAAGACAGGCGGTATTTTTCTTTACAGGCTTCTTTACAGACTATTGAAGCCATTCATACAAAAAAAACTTTTAGAAGGCACTGCCTCATTAAGAATTCTTGATTTTTACAAATTGGGTCAACTTATCTATTATATGAATAAGAATTGACATTTTCATACCCCAATTCCAATTCCAGTTTTATATTAGCAACGTTAAGCCAAGTTGCTAATTTTAATGTTGTATATCCAATAAGCATCCCAAATGTATTAAGAAAAACGTCATCTATATCAGCAGTACCCCTTGCGGTGTAAAGCTGCGCAAGTTCTATCATTGATATCCAGGAAATAAAAAGGAAGAACAAAAGCGGAAGATTATTAAGGCGCTTATCCAGAATACCCAACCACCCGTATGGAATAAATACCAAAATGTTTCCAACGATATTTACCAAGAATTTTTGAGAAAAAACCTGGTGATAGCTAAGAAAGTATTTGATGCTCTGAAAAGGGTTGAGTTGAAGAAATCCGAATTCGGGATGTCTGCCACAACCATAAAACATCATGTATAACAAAAAAACTGTGTAGAAAAAAATCAGTACAGCATAATATCTTTTCATAGGTTTCCTTTTGGAGGATTAGTAATAAAAAGGAATTTTCTAGTTCATAAATAATTATTGGAAAATAACAAGTCAATATTGCAGCAAAAATCTTTCCGCAATCAGAAAATTAAACAGACGATTAATTTTTTTATAAAAACTTTAACGATTGTGTTAAGTAAGAATTAATAAATTAAGAAAAGTTTAAGAAAGTGGGCGATACAGGATTCGAACCAGTGACCTCTGCGATGTCAACGCAACGCTCTAAACCAACTGAGCTAATCGCCCTTTTCAGAATTGATATAAAAAAATCTCCCAATAATTTGGAAGATTTTGTGGGTCCTGAGGGATTCGAACCCCCGACCCTCTGGGTGTAAACCAGATGCTCTGAACCAACTGAGCTAAGAACCCGAATTTTTTTAAAAGGTTTCGTTCCTTTTTTGTGGGTCCTGAGGGATTCGAACCCCCGACCCTCTGGGTGTAAACCAGATGCTCTGAACCAACTGAGCTAAGAACCCTCTAATTCTCGTTTAGAGTGGTGCAAATATACAACTTCTCGTGATATTCACAAATTTTTTTCTAAAAAATCTCCCACTACAAAGTTGCTTCCACCGATAAAAATCATTTCACTGTCTTTACAATTCTGTTTTGCAGCAAGATAGCCTTCCTGAACCGAATCGAAAATATTGTAATTCAGATCAAAGTTTTTTAAAAGATATTCATAATCTTCCGGATGTCTTCCTCTGCTAACGCTTGGCTTTACAAAGTAGAATCGAGCTTCCGAAGGTAACACCGGAATTACATCATCAATTTTTTTATCATTCACAAAACCAAGAATAATATGCTTTTGTTGAGAATATCCTTTTAATTGATTGAAAACTTCTTCCAATCCGGCTTGATTGTGTCCTGTATCACAAATGGTTAAAGGTTCTTTTGAAAATTCGAACCACCGTCCAAGGAAGTTTGTATTTTGATGAACATTCAAAAGCCCCAGTTTTAAATATTTATCACTGATTTCCAAACCTTGCTTCCTCAATTCATTGACCAGAGCTAAAACCACCCGGATGTTTTTCTTTTGATAATTACCCTTTAAATCTGAGATTAAATCAGTTTTAATTTCTGTAGCATCAATGAAATCAGCTGTGACTTCAGTTGCTTTTTGATGGATAATTTCCTTTACAACAGGATTTTCATCTCCCGAAATTATCGCAGTCTTTTCCTTGACAATTCCCGCTTTTTCTATTGCAATTTCTTCAATCGTATCACCTAGAATATTTTGGTGGTCAAGCTGAACATTGGTAATAGCTGAAACTAAAGGCTTAATAATATTGGTTGAATCCAATCTTCCGCCCAAACCGACTTCAATAATGGCAAAATCAACTTGTTGCTGATAAAAATATTCGAAAGCCATAATTGTCGTGAACTCAAAAAAAGAAGGACGAATATCTTCTGGTAAATGCTTCAATTTTTGTATAAAATCATAAACAAAACGCTTATCACAATTTTTGCCATTGATTTTGATTCTTTCCGTAAAATCAATCAAATGGGGCGAATTATAAAGTCCGGTTTTGTAGCCTGATTCCTGTAAAACCGAAGCCAGCATATTGCTTGTAGAACCTTTTCCATTAGTTCCGCCGATGTGAATCGTTTTGATTTTGTCCTGCGGATTTCCGAAAAAGTCGCAAAGCTTTCTGATGTTATCGAGTCCCGGCTTGTAAGCTTTTTCCCCGTCAATCTGGTAATTCGGCATCTGTACAAAGAGCCAGTCTATAGCTTCCTGATATTCTTGTGAAGTCATATTTCAAAATGAAATACAAATTTAAAAATAAGATGAAATCAAAGGAAATAAATTTAGAAGATTGGATTAATTGAGACAAAAACACCTTGATGGTCGCTTAAAATTTCTTTTTCAACAAATGTTTTCGCTTCTGTAATATTTTCTACTAAAAATTTCGGAATAATGATGTGGTCGATATTTTTCTTAATTTTTTCAGTCGAATTAATAAGATTAAGTTTCTCAAATAGTGATTTTAAAACTTCGGTAGTTTCGGAATTAATACAGTAATGTTTTTCATTTTCAAGAAAAGAAGTGTTCAAATCGCCGATGATTAAAATTTTGGGATTGATTTTCGAAATTCTATTGCAATCATTAATGCAATTTTCCAATTCGTTTTTCGCAAAAGGTTTTCTTTTAAATTGAGTTCCGATAATGGTTGCGTAAATAACCAGATCTCCGAATTCTGTTTTGAATTCCAAGGCCAAACTTGTCTTATTGTCAATCACAGAGAATATCCTTGTTGAAGGAACTTTAGAATAAATAATTGTTCGATAAGCTTTTTCTCCGCTCAGATATTTGGAATAATTTAAACCTTCATATTCTGTGTTTTCGGGAATTTGTTCAGAAAAATATTTGAATGGAAATTGAGATAAGTTCAGATTAACGGCTTCTGTTAAAATCAAAAAATCAAAATCTTGTTGACTTAAAAACATTTCAACTTTCTCAGACTTAAACTTTTTACACCAGTCGATATTGAGCGTTGCAATTTTCATTGATTATATAATCAACAAAAATTAGAAATTAATCGTATAAGTTCCCTGAGAAATATTCTGAGATTTTTTAGCTTTCACATATTGTTTCATCCAGATAACAGCAGCTGTAATATTACAGGCGTCTTTGATTCCGCTGCTTCGTCCTGCGTTAGTCACATTTCCGGCTTTGTCCACCGTAAAAAACATAACAAGCTGACCTTTAGTTTTACAATTATGAGACGGTAATTTCCCTGCTTTTCCCATAGTTCCGGGAATAAAAGCTGTAAGGGCACGGTCTTTTCCTATTTTGGTGATTTTGTCATCTTTTGAATCCGGAGTTGCCGTTTCTTTTTTCTCGTCTTTTTTGGAAAGTTTCGTATCTGCTTTTTCAGCTTTTGAAGGTTCTTTTTTTTCTTCTTCTTCTTCTTCTTTAACAACAGGAGTTTCCTTAGCAATAGAAACGGTATCAGGCGGTAAAACTTCCACATCTGGAACATAGATTTGTGGCTTTATAATAGAATCCGCTTTTGGTTCTTCTATCGGTTTTGGAGTTTCTACAACAACAGGTTTTGGTTGCTCAGATGCTTTGTAATAAAGAGAATTGAACGAAAATAAAAGCACAAAAAATAACAGCGCAACCACGTAAAACGCAATTGGCAATCCGGATAATTTTTTGGTTCTTCTTCGGAATTCCATCTCTTAGGAAGGTTTGTTGATAATGTCTAAAAACTCATTGGTATGATACTGAATTTTCATCAACAGATAATCCACTTTGCCAACTAAAATATTATGAAATATATAAGCTAAAAATCCGACAATCAGACCTACAACCGAAGGCGCCAAAGCTTTATAAAAATCGGCTGCTAAAAGATTCTGAGCAACAACAGTTTCTGTTTTTGATAATGTTCCGAAAGTCGAGGCCAGAATCAGAACACCGCCAAGAAGTCCCAACATAGGCGCAGCACCGGACAGCGTTGCCAGGAAACCGATATTTTTTTCAGCTTTGTTCAGTTCTATTTGAGCGTGGGTTTCCATTGCGTTGGCAATTTCACTTACAGGTCTTCCCAATCTGGAAAGTCCTTTTTCCACGCTTCTGGATTCGGGAGAATTGTCTCTTCTGCAAAAATCAATTGCCGACTGGATTCTTCCGTCATTGAGAAGGTCGTTGACGTTTTTAAGTAAATAAGGATCAACCTGGTTTTCCCGGTTAAGCGAATATAATTTCTGTCCAAAAAAAACGATGGCAGCAATTCCCGAAAATATAAGAATAATGATAAGAGAAACACTTAACAAGCCTCCTCCAAATAAGAATTCCCAGATAGAAATATTTTGATTTACCATAGTTTTTTATTTGCTTTTTAACAGTTTCAAATTTATGAATTAGTTGATGATTAACCCGAACAGATTATGGAAAAATTTACGAAAAATGATTATTAATAGGAATTTTAGAAAACAATTTTATAAGTTCCTTTCGAAGAGACGCTGGCAGCCTCAGCTTTTACATATTGCTTTATCCAGCTTACAGCGGTATTCATTACACAAGGATCGGAAACACCGCTTAATCGTCTTGCAGAAGTCACTTTTCCGGATTTGTCAACGGTATAAGAAATTGTAATGCTTCCGCTTGCAGAACAATCGTGACTAGGCTGTGCTCCGCCTCTTCCCATAGTTCCGGGAATGAAACCGACTAATTTTCTATCCACACCAATCAGACTTGTTCCGTCACCATCACCGCCTAATGGATCGCCATAATTGCCAGGTCCGGTTCCGTTACCTTGTGAGCCGGATTTTGTTCCTCTGCCTTTTAAAAGATTACCGATTGCCGCATTTCCACGGCCATCACCGGTTGCATTTTCTTTTTTGATATCGCCTTTTGCGTTGGTTTTTCCGGTCGTATTTTTAGTGGAATTAGTAACAGCCGGAGTGTTGGCTTTATCATTAGCTTTCTTAGTAGCTACGGGTGGATTTTTAGTTCTGGTTGGGATGGGAACTGTATTTTCAGGAATATCTTTTTCGACTTTTTCCTTGGCAGCTTTTGCAACTTCGGTAACGATTTCTTTCTCCTGTTTTTTTTCTACGACTGGAGCCGGACTTCCTTCTTCCTCTTTTGGTTCTTCAAGTCCTTTTCCGTTTCTGTTGTCGCCATAATTGATACGCATTTCTGTCAAATCAATAGGAATGATCTTCTCGCTATTTGCTGCGGTTTTCTTTTGCGTTTTTATAAAGGAAATAGGGATAAAAAATAAAACCGAAAACAAAAAAATCCCTACAACCAAAGCTTTGGTAAGCGTGAAATCATAATGTTTACGGAACGCATAAGCGCCATAAGCTTTATGTCTGTCTTCGAAAATAATATCATCCAGATCCTGATACATTGGAAATAGCTTGTTTACGTTATAACTTAACTTTTATAACGACTAGTAAATATAAATATTATTTTCCGGAAAAAATTAGTCGTCTACCTCGATGTCGTCCTGGCGGAAATTACATTTGAGTTTGAATGCGATTGGATCATCAGAGCCCGTATAAAAATCGGTAATGTTTCCTGTCCAGCAAAGTTGCAGGTCATCGTTTTCGTTTTTATCAAAGACTAATTTGTTATCATATAAGAAAGCTTCTTCATCATCAAAGAGATCTGCTTCTGTATAAGTGTCATCATCCGTGTCTTCTACAACAAAGGTTTGCCCTTCCAGTTCAGAAGTTGTGATCGGGAAATCGAAAACGTTAAGAGAAATCTGTGGGAAATTATACTGTAGAGAATCATCATCCACGTGATCGAGAGAATCATCTGTTATAACTTCTACCTCCAAAAAATTCTGCTTGTTGCTATAAACGGATTTGCAATAAGTACTCTTGATAAAATATTTCAGAGTTTCCTCTGGATGATAAATCTTTAATATTCCTTTCATTGTAAGGATAATAAATTATGAAATGATAAATTTTTAAATTGTGTTGAACAAAGATAAAAAATTGAATGAATTTGGAAAATTTTTGCTAATTAATTTTAATATTAATATCAAAAATCATCAAATCTTTTGATATTGTATTAATACTGATAGAATTAGTCAGGAAAATTTATACCATTAAAATCTTATCTTTACGGTATCAAATCTTTATAGGATGAATTCTTTTTATAAAATTACTTTTCTTTTCGCATTGGTTTTCTCTGTTATTTCCTGTAAAAAAGGAGATTCTCCAATTCTTAAAAATACTTATCCTTCATCATCTGATCTGGACTCTATTGCCGCCAATTATTACGAAGAATATTTGAAATTATATCCTTTGGAAGCAACATCGCAAGGTGATGAGAGATATAATGATCTTTTACCAGATAATCTGAGCCAGGATTTTATCAAAAAAGAAATTGCATTTTATAACTCGGTTCAGAATCAATTAAAATCAATCGATTATAATAGTTTGGATAACGACCAGAAAGTGGTTTTTGATGTTCTGGAATATACATTGATTGACAAACAGGAACGTTACGCCTATCACCCGGAATATATTCCTTTTACGCAGTTTGATGGTTTGCCTTTGACTTTTCCGATGTTGGGAAGCGGAACGGGCGTTCAGCCATTCAAAACAGAAAAAGATTATGACAATTGGCTGAAAAGAATAGAACAGTTTCCGGTCTGGATGGATTCTGCCATTGAAAATTTCCGCGCCGGAATCAAAAATAATGTTATACTTCCAAAATCGTTGGTTGTGAAAATGATTCCACAAATGAAAGCCGAAGAAATCACAACTTTCGAAATCGAAAAAAATATTTTTTACGGGCCGATCAGGAATCTGCCAAAAGATTTCAAGCCGGTTATTGCTAACAAATATGCGAAGCTTTATCAGGATGCGATCAAAAATAAGATCATTCCTGCTTACGTGAAAATGGCTGATTTTCTTGAGAAAGAATATCTGCCAAAGGCCAGAACTACAGATGGTTATAATGCCTTGCCAAACGGGAATAATATTTACGCATATTACGTGAAAAGCTGGACAACGACAGATAAAGCCCCGGACGACATTCACCAGACAGGACTAAAGGAAGTGGAAAGACTTCGTAAGGAAATGGAAAAAGTGAAGAACCAAGTGGGCTTCAAAGGTTCTCTAGAAGAGTTTCTGAATCACGTAAAAACTGACCCGAAAGCAATGCCTTATCAGACCTCAAAAGAAGTTTTAGCGGGCTTTCAATCAATCTTGGATAAAATTACTCCGAAGCTGAAAACAATGTTTAATGTGACTCCGAAAAGTCCTTTCGAAATTCGTCAAACCGAAAAATACCGTGAAGCAAGTGCAAGTGCAGAATACATACAGGGAAGTGCGGATGGAAAACGTCCCGGGATTTTTTACATACCGATTCCCGACCCAAAAAAGTTTAATGTGACTTCCGGGATGGAATCTCTTTTCCTTCACGAAGCCATTCCCGGTCACCATTATCAGGTTTCTTTGCAGCAGGAAAACACCAAGTTGCCTAAGTTTATGAGATTCGGCTGGATCGGTGCTTACGGCGAAGGCTGGGCTTTATATTGCGAATCACTTGGTCCGGAATTCGGGCTTTATACTGATCCGTATCAAAAATTAGGTTCTTTGAGTGATGAAATGTTGAGAGCTGTTCGTTTGGTAATTGATACAGGAATCCACACAGGACAAATGTCACGAGAAGAAGCCATCAAATATTTCCTGAGTAATGTAGCTTATGACGAAGCTGGAGCAACTGCAGAAGTGGAGCGTTATATGGCGTTGCCGGGACAAGCGCTGAGCTACAAAACCGGTTCGATGAAAATAAGAGAGTTGAGAGATAAATATCAAAAACAGCAGGGAAAGAAGTTTAATCTGGCGTCTTTCCACGATGAGGTTTTGAGCCAAGGTTGTCTTCCATTGGAAGTTTTGGAACGTAAAATGGAACTTTGGGCAAAGAGATAAATGATGAAGAAACGAATCAAAAAAAGACTAAGACATACGAAATATATCTTTTATCAGGAAACCCTTGTTGACTTCAAAGATCATTTTTGGTCGTTTCTCGGTGCTTTTTTCGGGATCGGATTGATTGCTTTTTTGCAGTCTCAACATTTGACCGGGGTTGAAAACATTTTTCTGATTGGCTCATTCGGAGCATCCAGCGTTTTGATTTACGGTGCCGTAAATAGTCCTTTAGCCCAACCAAGAAACTTGATTGGCGGACATGTTTTATCAGCATTGGTTGGTGTTACAGCCTATAAATTCTTGCCAGATATCCTTTGGCTGAGTGCATCTATTTCAGTCGCTTCTTCTATTGTCGTGATGCAGATTACCAAGACAATGCATCCGCCGGGTGGTGCAACAGCTTTGATTGCTGTTCTTCCGGCCGGGAAAATTCAGGAATTGGGATATTGGTATGCTGTATCTCCGGTTTTGAGTGGCGTTTTGATTTTATTAACGATGGCTTTGATTTTCAATAATATTCCAAAAGGAAGGAAGTATCCGCATCATATCAGACAAACCAAATATTTCCATATGAGAAGAATGCTAAAGAGAAATCATTAGGCTTTATCCGGAAACAAAAGTTTCGGAATAAAATCCTTGTCCTTATTACCTCTTGCAGGCGAATATTCTCTTCCGTAAAAAATAATCTGAAGGTGTAATTTGTTCCAGACACTTTCATCCCAAAGATTCTTAGCATCTCTTTCGGTTTCAACGACATTTTTCCCTGAGGTCAGTTTCCATTGTGTCATCAGTCTATGAATATGCGTATCAACAGGAAACGCCGGAAAACCAAATCCCTGACTCATCACGACTGAAGCGGTTTTGTGACCAACACCGGCCAGACTTTCCAACTCTTCATAAGTTTGTGGCACTATGGAATTGAATTTTTCCACCAAAACTTCCGCCATTTTTTTAAGGTTTTTCGCTTTGGAATTCGAAAGTCCGATTTCTTTGATTAATTCCTTGATTTCTTCAACGCTCAACTTGGCCATTTTCTCAGGCGTATCAGCAACGGCAAAAAGAGAAGGCGTTACCTGATTTACTTTTTTGTCCGTCGTCTGTGCAGAAAGGGCGACCGCAACCATCAGAGTATAAGCGTCTTTGTGATCCAGTGGAATAGGAACTTCAGGATATAATTTTTCTAATTCTTCCTGAACAATCTTGGCTCTTTGCTTTTTCGTCATTTTGATGGTAAATTTGTAGCACAAAAATAGAAATTATGTTGAACGTTGGCGACTCTTTACCGGAATTTATAGGAACTAATCAAAACGGAGAACCAATCGATTCTCAAAAGCTGAAAGGCAAAAAGCTGGTTGTTTTCTTTTATCCGAAGGCAAGCACGCCGGGCTGTACAGCGGAAGCCTGCAATTTGAGAGATAATTACTCGGTTTTGAAGCAGAAAGGTTATCAGCTATTGGGTGTCAGCGCAGATTCTGTGAAGCGGCAGAAAAATTTCGCTGTAAAAAATGAATTACCATTTGATGTCATTGCAGATGAAAATCGCGATATTATTGACAAATTTGGGGTTTGGCAGTTGAAGAAATTTATGGGGAGAGAATTTATGGGAATCGTGAGAACGACTTTTGTTTTCGATGAAAACGGAATTTGTACTCAGGTTATCGACAAAGTAAAAACCAAAGACCACGCTGCGCAGATTCTAGAATGATCAAATAAATATGAGAATTGAACATATTGCCTTTTGGGTAAAGGATTTGGAAAAGATGAGGGTTTTTTACGAAACTTATTTTGACGCAATTTCCAATGAGAAGTATATCAATCCAATCAAAAAATTCGAATCTTATTTTCTGAGTTTTGAAAATGGTTCTCGCTTGGAAATAATGTTTCGTCCTGATATTACCGAAGCAAATAATCATAATGAAGTTCAAAAATTAGGATTGATTCATTTGGCTTTTTCGACAGGAAGTAAGGAAAAAGTTGATGCTTTGACCGAAAGGCTTAGAAACGACGGCTTCGAAATCATTGGAGCACCGAGAACGACCGGCGACGGCTATTACGAAAGTGTCATTTTGGACCCGGAAAATAATATCATCGAAATTACGGAATAACTATTTTATAGGAATCCATATCTCTTCCTCAGCAAAATCACTGTTTGGATTATAATCGTCTCCGAAAATCTCGAAATGAGGTCTGTTGTCAACTTCAAATTGATTCTCCGGAATAAAATTTTGAAATAGATATCTGAACAGTTCCGGCCCGTTGTCCGCTTTACCCTTATAACTGAAAACCAAGTATTTTCCACTTTCTAATTCGAAAATGTCAAACCCTTCGGGAATATTATCAAAATCAGGAACTTCGGCCAAAGCATATTTGATGAAAGACTGATCGGGCGTGAAATTCTCGGGATAGACTTGAAGCGAGAATAATTGGTTGGAAATTCGGTTTGGGATCTCTCTTCTTCTCATCATAAACTTCTTCCAAACCATCGGTGTTTTGTTATCCTGAAAAGAAGTCGTAATGCTGAATCCAATTAACTTTTTTGACTTAACAACCTCAATACGATGAGGTAGATCGAATTCAGTTTTCATAATACATCAACTCTTCATTATCATTAGGAATGGTTACCATCTTCTGGAACTTCAAGCCTAATTTTTCAATTAATTTTTGGGAAGAAAAATTGTCTTTGGTTGTAATTGCAGAGATTTTATTAACTCCAAATTCTTTAGCGGCAACTTCTTTCAGTTTGTGGGCAGATTCATAAGCGAAACCTTTACCTTCGTATTTTTCAAAAAAGGAAAAGCCAATATCCAGAACATCCAGACCTTCTCTTTCAAAGATCCCAACTGCACCAATTTTAGTGTTGTCATCTTTCAGGATCACAACATAATTTCCAAATCCCAATTTTTCAATCTGAGGAAGGAATCGATTTTTGATATAGTTTTCCGCATCTTCTTTGGTGCGAAGATTTCGGTCACCAATATATTTGATGAACGATGGCATATTATATAATTCAAGAAAAAAATCTGCATCTTGTACTGCTGCAGGTTTTAGAATCAATCTTTCAGTTTCAAAGGTTTTCATTCATTAAAAATAAAAATTTTACGGAACAATAACTGTAAAAATGTACGCAAAAAGATTGACCAATAGAACAACACCATAGAGAATATTGGTTTTTCCACGGTTTAAAGACAACATCACGGTGTAAAGTGATAATGCTAACAGAACCATAGACTTGATGTCAAGTCCTAAAACAAATGGGAAATCGTAAATAATCGCTACTACAGAAACGCACGGGATTGTCAATCCGATACTAGCAATAGCAGAACCTAGTGCAAGGTTAAGGCTCGTCTGAAATTGGTTTCTTCTTGCGGCCTTGATCGCCGCCATTCCTTCTGGTAATAGGACGACTGCTGCAATGATAACTCCGACTAATGCTTGTGGCGCTCCAAAATTATGGACCATTTTTTCTATCTGAGGCGAAAGCGCTTTTGCCAAGAATACTACAACTCCTAGACAGATAATCAGGAAAATCAGGCTCATTATACTTTCGAAATTGCTTGGTGGTTCTGCGTGCGGCTGGTCGTCATTTTCAGGAAGAAAATAATTCCGGTGCCTTACGGTTTGAACCATCAAAAATGTGCTGTAAATAATAAGAGAAGCGATTGAGAAAAATATTAATTGTGTCTTGCTGAATGTTGCTGAGAGTTCGCTGGTGGTATAATTAGGTAGAATCAAAGTCATAACCACAATTGCAACAAGACTTATCAAAGCCATATTTCCGGAAGTTCTGGCGAAAAATTGCTCTTTGAATTTGATCCCGCCAACTAGCAGACATGCACCGAGAATTCCGTTCAGGATCAGCATTACTGCTGCAAATACGGTGTCTCTTGCGAGTGTATGGGTTTCTTTTCCGCCAGCTACCATTAATGAAACAATTAGCCCAACCTCTAAAACAGTAATGGCTATCGCAAGAATAATGGTTCCGAAAGGTTCTCCAACTTTGTGTGCTACAACTTCGGCATGATGAACAGCGCCTAAAACAGACGAAATCAAAAGTGCACCTCCCAAAACAGCGAGCAGAGGACTGTCATCAGCAACACCAAGAGTGTAATAAATCAATGACAGAATAGGAAAAATATAAGACCAATGAAATAAAGATTTTAAACTCATAGAAAATGATTTCTCTAATTTACAAAAAATTACTGAAAATGATTTTAAGAGAATACGGCAACAAAAAAGCCACCAAAATCATGGTGGCTTAGAATATTTTTGATGATAAAATTATTTTACCAAAGTTAACTCGCTGATAAGTCTTGTTGCACCAGCATATTTGTCGATAATCCAAAGGACGTAACGAACGTCTACGTTAATGGTTCTCTGTAATTTTGGCTCGAAAACGATGTCGCCACTCAAAGCTTCGCTGTTTCCATCAAAAGCAAGACCTATCAGGTGTCCGTTTCCGTCAATGATTGGAGAACCGGAGTTACCGCCTGTGATATCATTATTTGATAAGAAGTTGATTGGCATAAATCCGCCTTTTTTATCCGCATATTGTCCGTAATCTTTTTTCTTGGCAAGATCAAGAACTTTTTGAGGAAGGTCAAATTCTTCGTCACCTTTTTTGTATTTGGCAACCATACCGTTGATGTCGGTATAATAATTTTCCTTGATACCTTTGTAGTTTCTGTCAGCTCTTTCAGGCAATGTTTCAATCGTTCCGTAAGTTAATCTCATTGTAGAGTTGGCATCCGGATAGAATTTTTTCTCCGGCTGAGATTTTCTAAGTCCGTCCAAGAATAATCTGCTGTTCTTAGCAAAATTCTCATCTACTTTAGAATATTTTTCCAATCCTAATTTTTGGTCTTCAACAATGCCGTTGGCAAATTGTCTCAATTTATCTGCGTCAATTTTCAATCGGTCAGGATTTTCCACGAAGGCCATCGCTGACTTTTTGTTGGCGAAAACAGATTCGTAAGCCAAAGTCGAAAGGTTGTTCACGTCTGCAGCTAAAATAGTTGGAGAAGCAAATTCTTTGGCAACTCTGGTTTTGTAAAGAGAAGTCAAAGCCACAAGCATATCACCTTCAACGTTATCGTGGAAGCCATCGTAAGCTTTTTCAACAGCGTCAACAACCTTTTGTTTCATCGCTGCTTTTCCTGCATCATCCTGGTCAGCATACGTTTTGAAAAGACTTCCCAATTGGTAAGCTGTTGCGATATAATGTGCATTTCTTTGCAGGATGGATGCGTAATTTCTCTCTACATTTCTTCCCGAAACTTGCTGATAATAAGCTTTGATTTCCGGTAAAACACTGTAATAGGTTTGCTCGTTTGGAGACTGCGCTGCCCATTGGTTGTAAGTTTGCTCCAGTTTTTGTTTCTCAGCAACCGTTCCGTTTTTCTTCACCGCATCAATCGTACCCTGTCTGTTTTTCCAGTAGTTGGCAACACTTGCGTACTGAGAAGCATAGTCCAACTGAGTCGCTTTGTCTTTGTCCATATACTTTTTCATCACATCCATTGCGACTTTAGAAGCTTCTACCCAAGCCGGGTAATCTTTGTCCACCATTTGTTCGATTCCGTAAGAAGTCAAATAACGGTTGGTTCTTCCCGGGTAACCCAAAATCATTGTGAAATCTCCTGGTTTGTAACCTTTAAGAGAAACGGGTAAGAAATGTTTTGGTTTCAATGGTGTGTTCGCTTCAGAATATTCCGCCGGATTTCCGTTAGCATCTGCATAAACACGGAATACGGTAAAGTCTGCCGTGTGTCTTGGCCATTCCCAGTTGTCGGTATCCCCACCGAATTTCCCTAATGATGAAGGCGGCGCACCAACTAATCTGATATCTTTATAATCCTGGTAAACAAAATAATAGAACTCATTGCCGTTGAAGAAATCTCTTACAACAACCGTATATTTTCCGTTTTCAGAATTTTCTGCCTGGATGGCTTTGTATTCGGCGTCGATAACTGCTTTTCTGTCTGCTGCAGACATATTGTTGTTCAGTTTGGAATTGATCCTCTCAGAAACGTCATCCATTCTCACCAGAAATCTTACATACAAACCTTTAGCATTGAATTCCTCATTCGGTTTCATTGCCCAGAAGCCGTTCTTCAGATAATCTTTTTCAGGCGTGGAAGCTGCCGCAACAGCGTCATAACCGCAGTGGTGATTGGTAAAAATCAAACCTTGGTTAGAAACAATTTCACCGGTACAGAAACCACCGAAACTTACAATGGCATCTTTCAGACTGGAATTGTTTACAGAATAAATTTCTTCCGGCGTCAAGTGCAGACCTTCTTTCTGCATATCAACTCCGTTCAGACGTTTAACGAGCATCAGAAGCCACATTCCTTCGTCAGCTCTCATTTGTGCATAGCCCAGGATCAGGGTTAATGCTAAAAATATTTTTTTCATTGAGAATATTATTTTGCTGGCTAATTTAATGATTATTTTAAATCTAATGGTATGAATTTGGCTGAGAGATTCAGTAAATTTGAAAAGATGAAATTTATAAAGACAGTCGGTGTTTTATCATTGTTAATGCTTTTAATGTATTCTTGTAAAACCTCGAACCAATCCGGTTCAATAATGGAAAATATTCACAGAAAATGGATGTTGGTTGAATACAAAGATTTTACAAAAGATGAACTTGTGAAATTAGAAGCCAATATGGATTTGATGAAAAATTCTGAAGCCCCTAACCGTTACACTGCAAAAATGGGCTGTAACGGAATGTTTTTCACAGCAGAATTCAATCAGGGAAAAGCTAAATTCTCAGGAGTTGGTTCTACAATGATGTATTGCGAAGGCAGAATGAAACTGGAGGAATTATTCGGAAAAGATTTACCAAAAATGAATCAATACAAAATCGACGGGCATTTCTTAACTTTAACGGACGGAACGACGTCAATGAAATTTGTAGCTGCAGATTGGGATTAAGAGAAGATTCAAGATAAAGGTTATAAGAGAAGATTCAAGATAAAGGTTAAAAGATTCAAAAATTCAAAATATCACTAAAATATTACCTTATGAAAAGAAGTGCAAAAGCTGTTTGGAAAGGAACAGTAAAAGACGGAAGCGGCGTTCTGACAACGCAAAGTACAACGCTGAATGATACTCAATATTCATTCAAAAGCCGTTTCGAAGAAGGTGTCGGAACCAATCCGGAAGAATTGTTGGCAGCTGCTCACGCAGGATGCTTTACAATGAAAACTTCTGCTCTGCTAACGGAAGCTGGCTACATACCGGAAAGTCTTGAAACAGAATGTAAAATCAGTTTAGTTGAAGGGAAAATTACTTTGTCAGAACTAAGCCTGAATGCGAAAATCTCCGGAATCTCTGAGGATGATTTCCAAAAAATTGCGAAAGATGCCAAGGAGAATTGCCCGGTAAGTCAGGCATTCAGTTTTGAGAAAACATTGACGGCAACTCTTGTTAATTAAAACTGTAAAAGCAGAGATTTAATACAATCAAAAATTCAAAACCAAAGATATTCTTTGGTTTTTTTGTTCAAAAATAGTATCTTGTCAGAATCAGAAAATTATCAATTTTAAATGTTAGAAAAAAAAGAACATCAATATGAAAGAGCGGTTTTAGTTGGCCTGGTCACTCAAAACCAGGACGAAGATAAGCTGACAGAATATATGGACGAGCTGGAGTTTCTGGCCTACACAGCCGGTGCTACAGTGGACCGAAGATTTACTCAAAAATTATCTCAGCCAGATTCCAGAACATTTGTTGGGAGTGGAAAGGCATTGGAAATCAAAGAATATGTTAAGGAACATGAAATCGGAACTGTGATTTTTGATGACGAATTATCGCCCTCTCAATTAAAAAATCTGGAACGTGAAATGGAAGTCAAAATCCTGGACCGTACCAATCTCATTCTTGATATTTTTGCGCAAAGAGCACAAACTTCTTATGCTAGAACTCAGGTTGAGTTGGCTCAATATCAGTATCTCTTACCACGCTTAACCAGAATGTGGACCCACCTCGAAAGACAAAAAGGGGGAATCGGGATGCGTGGTCCTGGGGAAACGGAAATCGAAACCGACAGAAGGATTATCCGCGACCGAATCACTCTATTGAAAGACAAGCTGAAAACCATCGACAAACAAATGTCAACCCAAAGACAAAACCGTGGCAAAATGGTTAGAGTTTCTTTGGTTGGTTATACCAATGTTGGAAAATCAACCTTGATGAATGCGTTGTCCAAATCGGAAGTTTTTGCAGAAAATAAGCTGTTTGCAACCTTAGACACAACGGTTAGAAAAGTCGTGATTGGAAATCTTCCATTTCTTTTGACGGATACGGTTGGTTTCATCAGAAAGTTGCCGACGCAGTTGGTTGAATCCTTTAAGTCGACTTTGGACGAGGTTCGTGAAGCGGATTTGCTGATTCATGTTGTGGATATTTCGCACGAGAGCTTTGAAGACCATATTGCATCTGTGAATCAGATTCTTCAGGAGATTGATGCACATCAGAAACCGATGATTATGGTGTTTAACAAGATTGACGATTTTAGTTACGAGAAAAAAGATGAAGATGATTTGACACCTTCATCCAAAAAAAATATTTCTCTGGAAGAGTGGAAAAAAACCTGGATGGCAAAATCCAAACATCCGACGGTTTTTATCTCGGCTTTGACCAAAGAAAATTTCCCGGAAATGAAGAAAATGATTTATGATGAGGTTCACAGAATTCATATTTCCCGTTTTCCTTATAATGATTTCTTGTTCGAATATTTTGACGATGAAGAATAGTAAACCACAAAGAAACTAAGCTGGCACAAAGCGCGCGACGTAATTTGTGAACTTTGTGCGAAACCTGTGAGTTACTCATTAATTTCAATATTAATTTATTCAAAAATGGTGTCCGTAGAGTTATCAATCGCAATTTATCATAATTAATAATTAGAAATAACCTTGAGACCTTTGTGAAAACCTTGAGTCTTTGTGTTTAAAAATAAAAATAAATGGAGTTATATTACTCATTTTCAGTTCTTATCGTTTTAGCGTCTCTGTTTGCCTATATCAATTACCGTGTGCTGAAATTACCCAGCACAATCGGGATTATGGTAATCGCCATTATTGTTTCCGTAACTTTGGTTGCATCAGGTGATAATTTTTTACCGAAAACCACAACACATCTAACAAAACTAGTAAACAACTTCGATTTTACTGAAGTACTGATGGGTGCGATGCTTAACTTTCTGCTTTTTGCGGGTGGAATTCATGTTAACATCAAAGATCTAAAGGAACAGTTCGGACCAGTTGTTATTTTTTCGACGGTGGGAGTTATTATTTCAACATTTGCGGTTGGTTTTGGGACATATTATCTTTTGCCTTTGGTTGGCGTTCAGATGCCTTTTATTTATTGTTTGGTTTTTGGCGCTTTAATTTCCCCGACTGATCCGGTTGCGGTTCTTAGTATCCTGAAACAGGCGAATGTATCTAAGTCATTGGAAACCAAAGTAGCTGGCGAATCTTTATTCAATGACGGAATGGCGGTGGTGGTTTTCACTGTCGTTTTACAATTGGCTATAGGTAAAGAAGTTGACCTGAATGTCGAAAACATCGGATTATTGTTGCTTCGGGAAGCTGGAGGAGGATTACTTTTGGGGGTTCTTCTCGGTTATTCGGCGTCCAGAGCGATGCGTGTTGTGGATGATTATATTATTTCCGTATTGATCACATTGTCAGTGGTTATGGGCGGTTATCTGATTGCCCGTGAGATGCATATCTCTGCGCCTTTAGCAATGGTTGCCGCCGGATTATTCATGGGAAATTTCAGCGAAAGTTTCAAAATGAAATCCGAAACGCAGGATTATCTAATCAAATTCTGGGAACTGATTGATGAAATTATGAATGCTGTCTTATTCCTGTTTATCGGTTTTGAATTGCTGTTAATCAAAGATTTAAATGAATATCTGGTTGCTGGTGGAATTTGTATTTTGATCGTTTTATTGGCGCGTTGGGTCGCGATTTTTCTTCCAACAAAATTTATGGCTTTTAAATACCGATTCAGTCCGCAGACAGTGAAGGTTTTGGTTTGGGGCGGAATCCGTGGTGGCGTATCCATTGCGTTGGCTTTATCGATCCCAATGAATGATTACAGCCAGGTTATCATCAGCATTACTTATTGTGTAGTGGTGTTTTCAATTATCGTTCAAGGACTTACAATCGCCAAAGTGGCAAATCCGAAAAAGATTGCGACGGAAGAAAAAATTATGGAAGACTTTCATTAAAACAATTGATGATGAATAATATATTTTACATAATTAATTTCTTGATATTTGGATTGGTTTTTTCTCAAAATACCATTTCAAAAAATCAAAAAATTGATTCGATTATCATTGGAAATCAAACTTTTGAAGCTTACAAAGCTAATATCATAGAGTATGGAATAAAACCTATGAAGGTAGCATATCCGAATGCTCCGAAAGAATTTTGGGATGAAATTGATTCGAAGCTAACTGATGAGGAAATCTTAACTCAAATCCGAGCGGTTTATAAAGAATTCTTTACTGAAAAAGAGATTGATGAACTTTATAAGTTTATAACTTCTCCATCGTACAAAAAGTATACTTCTGATTATGGAAATATTCAAGAGAAAATTCAAGAAAAATTCTTTTGGATAAGAGAAAAACTAAGTAAGCTGGAAACAGAATTCTCCAATAATGAATTATCGTCGAAACTTTATTCTGTTCCGATAAAAACCAATCTTGAAGATGGGTTTTATGAAGTTTTAAATAATGAAAGTGCTGACTTAGCAAAAATGAAGTTGTCTAAAAAACCGTCAGTTTTATTAAAAAATGTTTCTGATGCAGAAGGAAACTTGGATGATCTTAATAATTTGATAATCAATATAAAATTTGATGAAGAAGGTTCGGCTTTATTTCATCTTTTGAGTTATAAAAATATCGGCAAGCCAATTGCAATTGTTGTCAATAAAAAAATAATTTCAGCACCTGTTGTAATGGAACCTATTAAAGATGGGAAACTTCAAATTTCTGGAAAATTTAGTGCTCAAGAAGTTAAAGAAATTACAGATAAACTGAATTTAAAATGAAATCAGTTGAAGATATTAAACAAGCACTTCAGGATCTTTCCATTCCGGAAAAAGCCGAATTCTTTCCTAAATTTTTCAAAACCGGGAAAGGCGAATATGGTGAAGGTGATATATTTATCGGCGTTACTGTTCCGGATCAAAGAAGTGTTGCGAAAGAATTTTACAATAAAATTTCTCTTGAAGAGTTAAGCGAATTGTTATCTTCCACAATCCATGAACATCGTTTGACGGCTTTGCTGATTTTGGTTTATAAATTTGAGAAAACTAAAGATAAAATTCAACAAAAAGAAATTGTGGATTTTTATTTGAAACACACAAAATATATCAACAACTGGGATTTGGTTGATACATCGTGCTATAAAATTATCGGAAGATATTGTTTTGAAAATCAGGATTCTAAAATTTTAAATAAACTTTCTCATTCCGAAAATATGTGGGAAAAACGGATGGCAATTGTCGGAACGATGCATCATATCAAGAAAGGAGATTTTGAATTAACCAAAACCTTTGCGCTCAAAAATCTGATGCATCCACACGATTTGATGCACAAAGCCAACGGCTGGCTGCTTCGCGAAATGGGAAACAAGAATGAAAAGGAATTGCTTGATTTTCTTAATCTTCATTACAAAGAAATGCCAAGAACTTGCCTCCGTTATGCGATTGAAAAGTTGGATGAAGAGTTACGACAAGATTATTTAAAAGGAAGAATATAATGGATTACTTTTGGCTAAGGACAGTTCTGCATTATTTCCTACACTTCGTTTTTCCCATTGTAATTGCATATCTGTTTTTTAGGGACAATTGGAAAAAAGCTTATTTCATAATGTTGGCGACAATGTTGATAGATACAGACCATTTACTCAGTACGCCAATTTTTGCTCCTGACCGGAGTAGCATCAATTTTCATCCGTTTCATACCTATTGGGCAATGGGTGTTTATGTTTTATTGTTATGTTTCAAAGGTGTTCCCCGGATCATAGGCGTCGGATTACTTTTCCATATACTGACGGATTGGATTGATTCACTATGGCTCTAAAGAATTAAGTTTTTTTTAAGTAGAAATTAAGCAATTTTTCACATTATTTCAAAAACTTTGCATAAGTTTTCTAATCAGCTATAAGTGGAAAAGACAAAACAAATATTCCAGACAGACAATAAAAAACGCTGGAAAAGCGTGAAATGGAGCAGCAGGGTTATTATCTTCGTAATTATTCTGCTTTTTTCGGCTTTGATCTTGATGATGAAGATGGACAAAAATCCGAAACTTCCTTTCCGCGAAGACTATAAAGCTGTAATGACAGCCAGTAAGCCGTATCTTCAGGAAAATAAAATTTCTAAAGAATATAAAGGATTCCGAAACTTCATTCATGCAAAAAAAATGCATACAAATGAAGAAAAAATAGCAGAATCCCGGGCAGAAAAAATAAAGACTCAAAGCAGGGACTGGAATTTGTTTCCGGCAGGAATCCGTTCTGCATTTTATGTAGCCTGGGATCCGCAGTCCCTGATGTCTTTGCGGAGAAATATCAGGCATCTTAATCTGGTATTTCCTGAGTGGTTTTTTATAGATTCCAAAACAGGAGACCTGAAAACCAATGTGGATCCGGAAGGTTTTAAAGTCATCAAAAGAACCGGTGTTGCCGTAATGCCGATTCTAAGTAATAATTCCAATCAGGAGTTTCATTCGGAAGGGATTGGAAAAGTTCTGAATGATCCCCAAAAAAGAATGGTATTGATTAATAAAGTTGCAAATCAGTGTCTCAAATACCATTTCAAAGGAATTAATATCGATTTTGAGGACTTGAATCTGGATAATGATCAGGTTCTTGTAGATTTTATGTCAGATCTTTCCAGGATTTTCAAAAAAAATAATCTTCTGGTATCAATGGATGTGATGACAGATAATGATGATTACAATATCAGAAAGCTGGATCCGTTTGTAGATTATTTTGTACTGATGGCTTATGACGAATATTCTGCCGATAGTGACTCAGGTCCTATCTCCTCTCAAAAATGGGTTGAGCAGCAAACAGATAAAATGGCAGATAAAACCAATCCGCAAAAGATAATATTGGGACTTGGAGCCTATGGATATGACTGGAGCAGTAATCCGGATCAGAATACATCGGTAACTTACATGCAGGCTATTACCAAAGCCAATGCCAGCAAAGCAACCATCAATTTTGACGACAATACATTCAATCTCAATTATTCATATAACGATAATAATAACAATACACATACAGTTTTTTTCAATGATGCCGCATCTATTTTCAATACAATGCGGTTTACTTCAGAATACCCGCTTGCCGGGACAGCACTCTGGCGTTTAGGAAGTGAGGACAGCCGTATCTGGAATTTTTATAATAAAGACCTGACATCCAATAGTTTGAGTAAGTTTAATATGAAAAACCTCGAAAACGTAAAAGGTCAGACGATGGTTGATTATATCGGTGATGGAGAAGTTTTGGATGTTCTTAATACGCCACATAATGGAAAAATTGCTCTTGAGGTTGATAAGAATGAGAAAATTATTACCGATGAGAATTATCTTTCCTATCCAAGTTCTTATGAAGTCAAAAAATACGGAGCGGCATCTCAAAAAGAATTGGTGTTAACGTTTGACGATGGTCCTGACGATGTTTATACGCCTCAAATTTTGGATATACTGTCCAGATATCACGTTCCTGCTGCTTTTTTTCTGGTAGGAATCAACGCAGAGAAAAATCTGCCTTTGGTAAAACGGATTTATCGTGAAGGCCACGAAATCGGGAATCATACCTTTACCCATGAGAATATTGCGAAGGTTGATCCACAACGCGCACTGCTTGAACTGAAGCTTACAAGATTATTAATAGAATGTATTACGGGACACAGTACTATTCTGTTCCGTGCACCTTATAATGCTGATTCCGAACCAACTACTCCGGAAGAGATTATACCTGTGGCATTAGCGAGACAACAAAACTATCTTGATATTGGGGAAAATATTGATCCGGAAGATTGGCAGCCCGGTGTAAAAGCCGATCAGATTATTGCAAGGGTTTTGGATGGAATTAGAAAAGAAAGAGGTAATATTATTTTACTTCATGATGCAGGTGGAGAAACTAGAGCAGAAACCGTAAAAGCTTTAAATGTTCTGATACCAATGCTGCAGAAACAAGGTTATCATTTTACAAGTCTTACAAATATCCTTCACAAAAGTAAAAATGAATTGATGCCGGCTGTTCCAAAAACCAAGGCTTATTATATCATGCAGCTTAATCTATTGCTTGCAACAGTCATCTACGGGGTTAGTCATTTTCTGGTCGCATTGTTTATGATCTTTATCGGATTAGGAATTGTCCGATTAATCCTGATGATCTACTGGGCAATACGGGAATATCAAAAGGAAAAAAAGCTTAATAATCTGTCAGAACAAAAAAACTATCCCAAAGTTTCGATCATTGTTCCGGCTTATAACGAGGAGGTGAATATTGTTTCATCATTACAAAACCTGTTGCACCAGACTTATCCGGATTACAATATCGTCTTTGTGGATGATGGAAGCCGTGATAATACTTTGCAAAAAGTAAAAGAATCATTTGCTGATACCGAAAAAATAAAAATACTGACCAAGGTGAATGGCGGAAAGGCAACCGCGCTTAATTTTGGTATTTCTCACACAGATGCAGAATATGTTGTTTGCATAGATGCGGATACAAAACTTGAAAAGAATGCGGTAAAATATCTCATCGCAAGATTTTTAGATACAGAAAAAGAAAATATTGCTGCTGTCGCAGGAAATGTGAAAGTGGGAAACCGCGTGAACTGGCTCACAAAATGGCAGTCAATAGAATATACAACCAGTCAGAATTTTGATCGTCTGGCCTACGCAAATATCAATGCAATCACAGTAATTCCGGGAGCGATTGGTGCGTTTAGAAGATCGGTGATTAATGAGGTTGGAGGTTATTCTTCTGATACATTGGCGGAAGACTGCGATTTGACAGTCAGGATTTTGAAAAAAGGTTATCGCATCGCGAATGAAAACCGTGCAGTGGCTGTAACCGAAGCGCCAGAATCTGTAAAACAGTTCCTAAAGCAGCGTTTCCGCTGGACTTATGGAATCATGCAAATGTTTTGGAAACAAAAGGAAACGTTTTTGAACCCAAAATATAGAGGACTTGGACTTTGGGCAATGCCGAATATTTTACTGTTTCAATATATTATTCCATTATTTTCACCTTTGGCTGATTTGATAATGTTCTTTGGGATTTTATCGGGAAATGGGCACAAGATTTTTATTTATTACCTGATATTTCTTTTGGTAGATACTTCGTTGGCATTTGTAGCTTTCGTAATGCAAAGGCAAAAATGGACGGATCTATTCTACATCATTCCGCAGAGATTCGGCTACCGTTGGCTGATGTATATTGTGCTATTCCGAAGTTTGAAACACGCATTGCAAGGTGAGATGCAGACCTGGGGTTTCCTGAAAAGAACAGGTAATGTAAAAGAGCTAATAGCTGAAAACTGAATCGAATAAAATAAATACTAATGATTTCTTGCATTGGTCATTTTGAGATGCATAATTCTGGCAATATTGAGGGCTCTTGTAATTGCGTTTTCAGCATTTTCACCTTCAAAATTGTCATGAATCGTTTTTTCCCAAACCTGTAGCCAACGGTTAAAATGTTTTTCTTCCATAGCAGCAATATCATTAATTGGAAAATGTTTTGCCATCGGCTGACCTTCATAAACGGGGTTTCCTAAAAGAATACTTTCCCAAAAATTATACATCTTTGGAAGATGATGGTTGAGCTCAATCTTTGCAATATCTGTGAAAAAAAATCCGATGAGGTCGTCTTTTATAACCCGATCATAGAATTCTTTAACCAGATATTCCACATCTTCTCGCGTTGTAATATCATTCATAATTACAAATTTACGGATTTCGCAACGGCTTGAAAATAAGATTAATGTCAGTTTTTGTATATTTGATAAAAGCATCAAGATGTACACATTCACTATTTTACCGGCTTTAGTTGTTTTGGGATTTATTTCAATTACACTGTATAAACATTTTGTAAAGAAAAACAAGCAAGATTTAAAATCTTCATTTCTATTTTTATTAGGATTCTCAGTTCTTTGGGGCGGAATATATTATTTAGTGTTTTCCTGAGAAAACTACTAATTTTGCAAAATGGATCTTGATTTCTATAAAAAACTAGCACAGCAAAAACGGAAGGAACACCAAAAGTTTCTAGATGGGCTCAAAAAGAAGCCACCTAAAAACCTTGATTATGTTGTTTTAGAAAAACACGAAGAAACTTTCGGAGAGATCGATTGCCTTAGTTGTGCTAACTGCTGTAAAACCACAGGTCCGCTTTATACAGAAAAAGACATCGAAAGAATCTCAAAACATCTCCGGATGAAGCAAGCCGATTTCGAGTCAAAATTCCTTAGGATTGATGAAGATAATGACAAAGTGCTCCAGAATCTGCCTTGCTTTTTCCTGAATGGAGACAACACTTGTTCCATCTATGATGTCCGTCCAAAAGCCTGCCGGGAGTATCCTCATACAGATCGAAAGAAAATCTATCAAATCAATAATCTTACAATCAAAAATACTTTGATCTGTCCTGCGACTTATGTTTTTGTTGAAAAAATGAGAAAGGCACTGGAAAAATAAAATATACTAAAGTTTTCCCAAAAATCTTATAATTTCTAAATTCAATATCATCTTGGTTTGATGTTTGGTCTTGATAATCAACACTAAAATAATTATTATGAAAAATTTAATGGCAGGCGCTATGTTGATTTTCGGAACTGTACTTCTGACGGCGCAAGTAACACCAAAACAAGACACAACAAGAACGAAATCGGAGAAAAAGATGAATAAAAAATCTCCGCAAACTGCTCAGCCAAAAAATGGTATGAACAGAACGATTGATACAACAGGGCAGAATAGCAATAATAATTGGAATCAGCCTAAAACCACAACCAAAAAAGACACAGTCTGGAACAAGTCGCAACAGCCGACAACCAGATAAAAAAAGGAGCAAATCAATTGCTCCTTTTTTTGTTTATGCTTTCCATTCAACCACCGCTTTTATAAAAGCTTCGGCATTTTCTACAGGAATATTTGGTAAAATCCCGTGTCCGAGGTTGACGATGTATTTGTCTTTCCCAAAACGGTTAATCATCTCGTGAACCATTGTTCTGATGACTTCCGGCTTAGAATGTAATCTTGATGGATCAAAATTCCCTTGCAAAGTCACTGCATTATTCGTGAATTGTCTCGCTAATTCCGGAGTGATTGTCCAATCAACACCAACAGCAGATGCTTTAGATTTTGACATCTCATCCAATGCAAACCAACAACCTTTTCCGAAAACTACAACGTGAGTTAACGGAGCAAGCACTTCAACAATCTGATTGATATATTGCCAGGAAAACTCCTGATAATCTGCAGGCGAAAGCATTCCGCCCCAAGAATCGAAAACCTGAACCGCAGAAACACCTTTTTCAACTTTTCTTTTCAGATAAGCAATTGTAGTATCTGTGATTTTTTGCAAGAGTTTGTGCGCCGCTTCTGGTTGTAGAAAACAAAAAGACTTCGCAATATTGAAATCCTTAGAACCTCTGCCTTCTATGCAATAACAGAAAATCGTCCAAGGCGAACCGGCAAAACCAATCAGAGGAATCTCATTGTTCAGTTTTTCCAAAGTCATTTCTATTGCATCAAAGACATAACCCAAAGTGTCATTTACATCCGGAACGATGACGTTATCAACTTGTTTGGCGGTTCTGATAGGTTCATCCAGCCAGGGTCCAACGGATTCTTTCATTTTGAAATCGATGCCCATTGCCTGCGGAACCACCAAAATGTCGGAGAACAAAATCGCGGCATCCAAAGGAAATCTTCTGATCGGCTGTACCGTGATCTCCGAAGCCAGTTCCGGCGTCTGACATCTTGTGAAAAAGTCGTATTTGTCACGCAAAGCGATGAATTCCGGCAAGTATCTTCCTGCTTGTCTCATCATCCAGACTGGCGGTCTTTCCACGGTTTCCCCGCGAAGCGCTTTTAAATATAGATCGTTTTTAATCATTTTATATATTATTTTTGGGCGCCTTTATCCGCCTTCCACTCCCGCTTTTTTCTTTTTTAAACAAAAAGAAAAAAAGCTCCGTTCAAGTCGGGGCGCGCTTCGCAAAATACAACTTTAGCCTTTCAAATCAAATCAGCATTGTCATACTGAGCCTGTCGAAGTAGCTTTTAAAATCAAATTCAATAAGTCAGCTAAAGTGTTTTTCGAGCTTGTAATTATTTTATTATCAGTCAGCTTTTCCAATTCGGAAGTCGTTGTTTTTCCAATCGAAAAAATCTTCACGCCATCCAAACTATTAAACTTTGCAAAACTACGAACTCCACTCGGACTGAAAAAAACAATCGCCTGATATTTCTCATCGATTTTCGGGTAAAGTAGTTCCGTTTTATAAACAGGGAGTTTTTTGTAAGAAATATTCTGCAGAGGAAGCCTTTTGTCCAAAATATCAATCGCAATATTACCACAAAAATGCAGAAATTTTTCATTCACAGAATTTTCAACAATGAATTGCGAAAGTTCACTCGCATTCTTGCAAAGTTTAAAAGCCCCGAAATTATGTTTCCTCAATTCTTTTTTCGTTTGCGAACCGACAACGTAGATTTTGTTATAATTTTTTGGCTCTGTAAAATTCTCATTAGGTTCGAAACCATTCTTAAAAAAGGCTTTAACACCATTCACGCTTGTAAAAATCAGCGAATTGTTTTTTAAACCGAAAGTTTTAGTTTTTAAAATTTCAGTATGAATGACTTCAACAAAATCAACCGAAAAATCTGTTCCCAATTTCTCGGAAACTTTTTCTTTGTCCAATGATTTTGTAAAAAGGATTTTCATATTGGGAATTTTAACACAAAGTGCACGAAGTTTCTTCACTAAGAATACAAAGTTTTATGCTCAATCGTGCACTTTGTGAAAGCCTTTTGCGTCTTTGTGGTTTAAAATTATAAAGATCTTTTAATTTCTTCCATCAATTCCTTGCCGCCGTTTTCTAAAACTTTTTTGGCTAATATTTCGCCAAAGTTTTCGGAATTGTTCCAATCAAAAATTTCATCGGTTTCGATGCAGTTTTTCCCATCAAGGGAACAGAGTCTTCCCAGGAACCGGATTTGTCCGTCAACCATTTCAGCTTTTGCGCCAATCGGAGCAGTACAACCACCTTCAAGGGTTTTCAGGAACTCCCGTTCTATCGTCACGCAGATTTCGGTTTCTTTATGAGAAATCGATTTTAAAGATTCGTTTAATTCTTTATTATCAGACAAACTTGCGATCGCAACAACCCCTTGCGAAGGTGCTTGCAATAAGAACGGAATCTGTTCGTAGTGGATATCCAGATTCATTCTTTTGATTCCTGCCAAAGAAAAAATAGTTGCATCGGCGATGCCGTCGTCCAGTTTTTTCAAACGTGTCTGAACATTTCCTCTGATATCCGTGAATTCGGTTTCAGGAAATTCCTTCAGCCAGAACGCCCGTCTTCTCAAGCTGCTGGTCGCGATTTTCAGAACTTCCAAATCCAAAGGTTCCGCATCATTATTTCTTACCAAAACATCTTCAGGGAAATCTCTTTCCAAAACTGCAGAAATCCGAATGTTTTGTGGCAATTGGGTAGGAACATCTTTGAGAGAATGAACGGCAATGTCTATTTCTTTATTTAATAAGGCAATATCCAAATCTTTCGTGAAAACACCGGTAATCCCCAGTGCATAGAGCGGTTGGTCAAGATTTTTGTCTCCGGAACTCAGGATAGGAACAATCTCGGTTTCAAAACCTAATGCTTTAAGTTTTGATTCAACTTCGTGAGCCTGCCAAAGTGCAAGCGGACTATTTCTCGTTCCTATTCTTATTGTTTTCATAAGATTCTTGTTTATGAATATCCAGGATTTCCTCCATTAATTTCGTGACTTCGTTCGCCCGCAAAGGATTTTCCAGGATGTATTTTGCAAATCGATTGGTTAGTTTTTGCACCAGTTTGTTAGACAATTCCATATCTTCAATTTTAGCATAATTGAATTTTTTATGGATGTTGTGCATTTCATGTTCCTCAATCTGTTTCAAAGAGTTTTTGAACTGATTGATATTCGGAGCCAGTTTTCTCTTTTTTTCCCAATCTACAAATTCCTTTGCCATTTCTTTGATAATGCTTTCGGCTTTCGGAATTTCTTTTTTTCGCTGTTCCATCGTTTGTTTGATGGTTTGCGAAAGTTGGTCAACATCAATCAGGGTTACATTTTCCAGCTCACCTATTTCCTTCTGAACATTATTCGGAATCGATAAATCGATGACCAGCATTTCTTTATCTTTTGGAAAATTGGTTTCGTCAATAATATATTTCTGCGCGCCTGTTGCTACAATCAGAACGTCAGTTTGCTTCAGCTCTTCCGGAAACAGATTGAAATCAATTTGTGGGATTTTATATTTATCAGCAATTTTCTCAGCTTTTTCAAAAGAACGGTTAGCTATTTTGATTTTCGGCTGATAGATATGTTTTACGAGATTTTCAATTGTATTTTGTCCGATTTCTCCAACACCCAAAAGAAGAATATTCTTCTCGTGAATATGCCTTGTATTATTCAATATATAATGAACGGCGGCGTAGGAAACAGAAGCCGAACCTGTACTGATTCCGGTTTCATTCTTGATTCTTTTGGATATTTGAATCGATGAATTAATTGCTCTCTCAAGATATGGATTAGAAAAGTCCTTATATTTTTTGAACCGTTGATAAGCATTTTTGATTTGGGAAACGATCTCAAAATCACCGATAATCTGACTTTCCAGACCTGCTGCAACGCGGAAAAGGTGGAAAAGCGCATCTTCGCGCTGGATCACATTCACATATTGTAAAAAATCTGAGAGGCTGACACCAATCGTATCGCAGTATAGCTCTGCAATGTGAAGGTAATTTTTGGTCGTTGAATAAATCTCCGTTCTGTTACAGGTAGAAACCACAAAAGCGTCACCATAGTCCTGCTCGTGGATTTGGTTGACAAACGACTTAATATGTTCATCAAAAAATGCAAATTTTCCACGAGTTTGTGCATCAGCTTTTTCATAACTGATGCTGAGAACGGCAAAATCAGAAGTTTGATGGAATTTATTTTTTTGGCTCATTTTCAGTTGGCAAATTTACAATTTTTAAAACTAAGAGCGTTTATGAATATCATTTTGAAAAATTGACAAAATCTATAAACTTTATCAAAATTAACAACAGATTTTCAAGGATGTAATTAAGTTGTTGAAGTTTTGATATGATGTAAATATTCTGGACTGATTTTTATAAATTTTTATAAACCTGCGGCTTCAAATTTTAATAAAATTTTAACCAAATTATTTTGAATTGAATATATAGAATGAGTCTAAATTTATATCTTTGTAAACTTAACAATTATTGAACGGAAATGGGTTTATTGGATATGTTTACGCAGGAGATTGCGATTGACTTAGGTACGGCGAATACGCTAATTATACATAACAACAAAATTGTTGTGGATCAGCCTTCTATCGTTGCGATAGAGCGCTCTTCCGGGAAACCGATTGCTGTTGGAGAACAGGCAAAACATATGCAGGGGAAAACTCACGAGGATATAAAAACAATCCGCCCGTTGAAGGATGGCGTTATCGCTGATTTCCACGCTTCCGAACATATGATTAAGGAATTCATCAAACAGATTCCTGGTATCAAAGGGAAGCTTTTTCAACCCGCATTAAGAATTGTTATTTGTATCCCGTCCGGCATTACTGAGGTTGAGAAAAGAGCGGTAAGAGACTCTGCCCAGAAAGTTAATGCGAAAGAAGTTCGTTTGATTTATGAGCCGATGGCGGCCGCAATAGGAGTTGGGATTGATGTTCAGAAACCGGAAGGTAATATGATTATCGATATAGGTGGCGGTACAACAGAAATTGCCGTGGTTGCACTTGGCGGGATTGTTTGTGACAAATCTGTGAAAATCGCAGGGGATGTTTTCACAAACGATATTGCTTATTACTTAAGAACGCATCATAATTTATATATCGGGGAAAGAACAGCGGAAAGAATCAAATTGGAAGTTGGTTCAGCAGTTGAAGAATTGGATGTTCCGATTGATGATATTCCTGTACAAGGTCGTGATTTGATTACCGGAAAACCGAAGGAAATTATGGTCAACTATAAAGAAATTGCCAAAGCGCTTGATAAATCGATTATAAGAATCGAGGATGCGGTAATGGAAACTTTATCTTTAACGCCTCCGGAACTGGCTGCCGATATTTACAAAACGGGTATTTATCTTGCTGGGGGTGGTGCTCTTCTGAGAGGTTTGGCAGACAGACTTCACAGAAAAACCGGACTTCCTGTTTTCGTTGCAGAAGACCCGTTGAGAGCTGTTGTAAGAGGAACAGGGATTGCTCTTAAGAATATGGATAAATTCAATTTCTTAATTAAATAATACAATTATCTGTAAAATTTGAATGAAGTTTGACAGTGTCAAATAACATGTCATTTATAATTTTTCAATTATCATTTATAACTTAGATGGGTGCTTTGCTGAGATTTTTTTCAAAGAATGCATTGTTTGTGTTCTTTATATTCTTACAATTGGTGGCAATTGTACTGATATTCAGCAAGAACTCTATGCAACAAAGTTTCCTGGCGGCAAAAACTGCGGCCTTTAATTCCTGGGTTTCAGGTTACATTGATGAAGGAACATCGTACCTGAAATTAAAACAAATCAATGAAGACCTTGTTACTCAGAACAAAGCTTTGATGAAAGAACTTTACGGAAAGGAAAAGTTGGACAAACCTGTTTTCCGAAGAGTTTATGATACCATCGGAGGTGGGCAGATTTATACCTTTGTTGATGGTGAAGTTGTTTTCAATAGCATCAATAGAAAAGATAATTACTTTACAATCAATAGGGGACGCTTGCAAGGCGTTAGTTCCAAAATGGGTGTTATTGCGCCTCGCGGAATTGCCGGAATCGTCATTAATACAACGGATAACTATTCTTTGGTACAATCGGTTTTGAGTACCAATAAAATCAAAATCAGTGCTTCGCTTAAGAAGTCCGGCTATTTCGGGACGTTATCCTGGAAAGGTGATGATTCCAGAACGATGACCTTATCAGATATTCCTAAATATGTTCCGCTAAAAGTTGGCGATACTGTTGTGACCGATGGAAAATCATCCATTTTTCCGGCAGGAATTATGGTTGGTACGGTTGCCGGTTACCAGGTTGATAGCAAAACAGGATTCTGGGATGTGTCTGTAGAGTTAAGCGAAAAAATCGGAAAATTGAGTACGGTTTACGTTGTAAGAAATCTCAAAAAATCAGAAGTTCAGAAAATAGATGATACTTTAAAAGCTCAAATTAAAAAAGATGGTCAGTAGAAACATTGCATCCGACTTGCTTTTGATAGCATTGCTTACAGCTTTTCAGGTTTTCATTCTGAACAGAATTGCTTTGTTTGGTCAATACATTCCTGTGCTTTATCCTGTGTTTGTGATGTTTTATCCGTTTTTCCGAAATCAGTTCCAGTTTTTAGGATTGAGTTTTCTATTAGGATTATGTGTGGATGCGTTTTTAGGAACCTGGGGGATTAATGCTTTTGCAACAACGGTTATCGCGTATTTTAGAACAATTATATTCCGGACATCTACGGATACAACGACGGATTTTTTCTCTTTCCAAAGTATCCAATGGACACAGTTCATATTTTTTATTATCACGAGTATTTTTATTCACCAATTTTTGGTACAGTTCATCGAATTTTTTAAATTCAACAGGTTCTTTGAAATTTTATTTAATGTAATAGTAACCAGTATAATTTCGTTCGTATTTATATTAGCCTATACATTAGCATTTAAAATCAAGCAAAAAGTCTGAAACCGAAAAATGTGTATAAAAAAACAATCCAAATTTTCTTTGACATGGAGGTTGCATATGTCCTCTTAAAAAAATAGAAAGGTACATATGAAATCACAATATCTCAGAATTATTCTCGCCCTTTCTGTCATTGCACTAATATTTATTGCAAGGTTGTCGTATTTGCAATTATTTACAGACAGATATGCGCTTAATGCAGCCAATACTTCCATTAAAATCGAATATGTCATTCCGCCAAGAGGCGTTATTTTTGACAGGAACGGAAAAATTCTTGTAGGTAACCAGCCGGCATTCGAGATTTCTTACACAGCGGCACTTTTAAAACCGGATTTTGATACGCTTGGATTCTGTAAGCTCGTTAACATCTCAAAACCGGAATTCATCAAAACGATGAAAAATATTGAGAAAGAGAAATATTATTCCCGATTGACACCAATGACTTTTATGAAGAATCTGAGTCGTGAGGATATGGCGAGAATTCAGGAATTGATATTCAAATACCCTGCTTTTAGTATTGTTCCCCGTCCGCAAAGACAATATGAAATCAACACTTCTGGAAATCTTTTAGGCTATACCAATCAGGTTAATGATAGTGATATCAAGAAGGACTCACTGTATTATCTACCCGGAGATATTGCTGGAAAAAGTGGAATAGAAAAAGCTTACGAAAAAGAACTCCGTGGTGAAAAGGGGATGAAATATATCCAGAAAGATATTCGCCAAAGAAGCATCGGCTCATATAAAAACGGAGAACTTGATAAAGAAGTGGTTACAGGAAAAGATTTGACTTTAACCATCGATTACGATCTGCAAAGAATGGCCGAAGAAATGCTCGTAAACAAACATGGAGCAATCGTGGCAATTGATCCTAATAATGGCGAGATTCTAACAATGGCAACCGGCCCCGACATCGATCCGAATCTTTTTACAGGACCAAATAAATCCAGAAATCTCTATCGGTTGGCTAACGATACCATATACGAAAACAAACCAACGTTTGACCGTTCTGTTCAGGCGGCTTATCCTCCTGGATCCACATTCAAATTGCTGACTGCGCTTGCCGCTATGCAAATGGGTGTAATGACAGACAAAACGGTTTTTCCTTGTGGAGGTGGTTTTAATTATAGAGGTCTAAGAATCAAAGGTCATGGTGGCGCAGACCCATTGATTCCGTCAATTCAGGTTTCTAGCAACTGTTATTTTAGTTATGCTTACCTTAATATCATTAATAAATACCCGGGAAATCCATCGAAAGGCGTTGATGAATGGAAAAAGATCCTTAATAGCTTCGGCGTTGGAGAATTTTTAAATAATGACTTAGCGGTCGGTGCAAAAGGTAGAATTCCATCCGGAGAATTCTATGAGAAAAGAATGGCACACATCTATAAAGCCAGCGGTTCTAAAAAAGATCCTAAAAACTGGGATCCATTAGCAACGGGAGCAATATTCAACGGAATGGGGCAGGGCGATGTATTGCTTACTCCAATTCAAATGGCCAACTTTGTGGCTGCTATTGCTAACAAAGGCTGGTATTATACGCCTCATATTGTCAAATCGATTGACGGAAAACCAAATCCCGACCCAAGATTCAAGAAAAAGCATTATACATTGGTTCAGAACCCTCAGTTTTATAATGTTGTAATTCAGGGTATGGAAGCCGTAATGCTGAGAGGAACAGGGCGTGGTCTGATGTCCAAAGATTTCACTCAATTGGCCAAAACAGGAACAGCGCAGGTTCCGCAAGGAAAGGATAACTCTATTTTTGTTTTAATTGCGCCGGCAGATAAACCAAAGATTGTTGTAGCTGCCGTTATGGAACACGCAGGATTTGGTGCAACCTGGGCTGGTCCGGCTTGTACAACGATTGCTGAAAAATATATCACAGGAGAACTGAAGAGAGAACACCTTTACAAGAAAATGATTACCTCCAGTTTTATGCCGGAGTATAAACGTCAGTATATTGCCGATATGAAAAGAAAAGGCTGGTACAAAGAACCTCCCGTAGATTCTGTGAAACTCAAGAGAATCAAAGACAGCCTGCAGGCAATTAATGAAAAAAAACTGAAAAAAGACAGCTCAAAAGTTAAACCTTTAAAATCCGGTACAAGATGAAGTGGGCAGAAGGTATAGATAAATTAGGGATTGGACTTTACATCCTTTTATGTGTTTTCGCAATAGTTAACATCAATAGTGTTGATGCAGGTCTAGGAAAGAAACAAATGATTTTCTTCGGGATCTCATGCTTTGTCGGATTGATTATATTCTTCATGCGAACAAAGTTTTTCGAGAATATGTCAGCGATTATCTATGTTGGAGGCGTTTTATTACTGGTCGGGCTTTTTCCTTTCGGAACGGAAATCCTGGGACAGAAAAACTGGTACAAGTTCGGAGGATTTACAATGCAACCGGTAGAATTTGCAAAAATCGGAACCGCTCTTATGCTGGCAAATTATGTCTCGAACCCTGATTTTAATCTCAAGAACAGAAAGGTTCTTTATACCTCCTTGGCAATTGTTGCCATTCCCGGGGTTGTTGTTTTGATGATTCCCGATGTTGGTTCTCTTCTTGTATTTTTTGCATTTTTAATGGCACTTTACAGAGAAGGACTTTCCGGTTGGTTATTCGGTGTGATATTTATTTTTGCAGCCGTTTTTTTGGTTTCAATTGCTGTTAATCCGTTATATGTCGTAATTGCAATTCTCATTATAGCCGCCATTTTTGTTTTTCTTAATTTCTATTCTATACAGGGAAATGTGATGTACATCATCGCAATTGTTCTTACAGTTGGTTTTCTGAGCGCACTATCTTACGGCTCACCTTATATATTAACAAAGTTGCCAAAGCATCAACGTGAGAGAGTTGAGGTTTTATACAAAGGTGAAAAAGCATTTCGTGATACATCGGGATATAATTTGCTCTACTCAAAAACAGCAATAGGTTCAGGTGGACTTACGGGAAAAGGCTATAAGCAAGGCTCTGTGACACAAGGCAAATTTGTTCCCGAACAGGAAACCGATTATATCTTTTGTACTGTTGGTGAAGAATGGGGTTTTCTAGGCAGTACAATTCTTATACTTTGTTATGCCATTTTTATCGGAAGGATCTATTATCTGGCGGAACAGCAAAAATCCACCTTCAACCGTGTTTTCGGTTATTGTTTTGCATCCATATTATTGATTCACTTTGCCATAAATCTTGGAATGGTTATGGGACTTTTTCCAACTGTTGGGATTCCGTTGCCATTTTTCAGTTACGGTGGAAGTTCGCTTCTGGCATTTTCCATTATGACTTTTATTTTCTTTAAACTCAATTACGCAGACAAAAACAGCCTCGTATAAACGAAGCTGAATGTTTTTTGTATAATTAAATTGAATTAATTCTTAACCAAAACCAGATATTCCAAAGGCTTCAGATTAATAACTGTCTTTTCAGAATTAATATTAAAGATTTTTCCTGTAAACAATTCTCTGTACTGCCCATAATAATATTTGGTATCAACAGAAGTGGGGAGACTTTTATCGGAAAAATTGAAAATAGATAAAACTGCATCGTCGTTCTTCTCTCTGTAAAAAGATAATACATCATTCATTTGATTATTTGTAACGCGAATCATTTCACCACCCCATTTTCCGTTCCAAAGCGCTTGATTCTTATGTTTCAGATCAAATAATTTCTGGTACATACCATAGAATTTGTGGTCTTTCCAAACGATTTCATCTTTCTCAAAAAAAGCAAGACTTCTGTCCAATCCTGCTTCTTGTCCGCTATAGACCAGAGGCATTCCGTTGGCAGTTCCGCAAAGAGCCATTGCCGTTTCCAGACCTTTCCCGAAATTAGAAAACTGATTGCCTTCCCAGGAATTTTTATCGTGATTATCTGTGAACAACATCCGGTAAGAATCATAAGGGAAGCTCCCAACATCGTGCGCCATATATTCGTATAAAGCATTGGCGCCCTTTCCGCCAGTTGTCGCCAGTTTTAGTTTGTCCCAAAGCGACCAAGAGTAAGTCATGTCAAATGATTTTCTGTAAAGATCGCGGGATTCCCATTCGGCCAGCATAAAAACAGGTTTGATCTGGTCAAGCTCTTCTCTTGCATTTTCCCAAAAATCAACCGGAATAAAACCCGCAACATCACATCTGTAACCGTCGATGTTAGCTTCTTTCACCCAATATTTAAGAGCGCCGGTCATATATTCCCGGAAGTCCGGATTGTTATAATCGAAATCGATGACATCATCCCAATCGTACCAAGGTGTCGGTTGGAAGTTTCCTTCTCTCGATTTTGTGTACCAGTCCGGATGTTCTTTTGCTAAAGGATTGTCCCAGGCAGAATGATTTCCTACCCAATCGATAATGACGTACATTCCCATCGAATGGATTTTGTCAACCAAACTTTTCAGATCGTTCAAAGTTCCGAAATCAGGATTAACCCCTTTGAAATCTTTTACTGAATAATAACTTCCTAATTTTCCTTTTCTATGTACTTCTCCAATGGGATGAATCGGCATCAACCAAAGAATATCAACGCCCATTTTTTTGAGTCGTGGCAGATGTTTTTCAAATGCTTTGAAAGTACCTTCTTTGGTATATTGTCGGATATTAACTTCGTAAATTGTTGCATTTTTGCTCCATTCCGGATGTTTGAGCTGCACGTAGGGCTTTGGCTGATAACGGGAGTCTTTGTTCTGTGACATTCCCAGAAACGGAATTAGCAGAATCAGGAGAAGATATTTTAATGAATTCATGAGGTTGATATATTTATTAAAATTAAAAAAATGCTTCACTATGTTTTTAATTTATTTTAATATTTTTTCTCTCATTAATTTCAATGCAGCCAAAGTCTCAACCCAACTAGAGGTTGTGTCAACCAAACAAGGCATCGTTCAAAAAAAACAAAGGTTCGTTTCAATCCAACAAAGCATCGTTCTGGGAAAACAAAGGTCGGTATCGATCGAACAAAGAATGGTTTCAATCGGACAAAGCACAGATTCAGTCCAACAAAGCATCGGCCGTATAAAAATAAAAAAGCATCCCGAAATTTGAGATGCCTATATGAAATTTATTTTTCCAATCAGGATTAAGAATACATCTGCTCCTGTAATTCTTTGATTTTTTTGTCTCCAAGATATTCGTCGTAAGTCATATCTCTGTCTATGATTCCTTTCGGCGTCAACTCGATGATTCTGTTACAGACAGTTTCCAACAATTCGTGGTCATGAGAAGATAACAGGATGTTACCTTTGAAGTTATTCAAAGAGTTGTTCAAGGTTGTAATACTTTCCAAATCCAGGTGATTGGTTGGCTCATCCAAAAGAAGAACATTAGCTTTCTGAAGCATCATTCTACTGAACATACAACGCATTTTCTCACCACCGGAAAGCACTTTACAAGATTTTAGAGCCTCGTCTCCGGAGAACAGCATTCTTCCCAAGAAACCGCGCATAAACTCTTCGTGTCTTTCCTCATCATTCTTTGTGAATTGTCTCAGCCAGTCTACCAGGTTAACATCATCCTGGAAGTAATCTGTGTTGTCCAAAGGCATATAAGATTGGTTGGTGGTTACACCCCAATTATAAGTTCCTTTGTCCGCTTCAGTCGTTCCGGAAATGATTTGGAAAAACTCTGTAATAGCCAATGAATTTCTGGAGATAACAGCTACTTTATCCCCCTTTTTAAGGTTTAGGTCGATGTTTGAGAACAGTAATTCACCGTCTTTTGTTTTTTCAAGACCTTTCACATCCAGAATCTGGTCGCCAACTTCTCTTTCGATATCGAAAATAATGGCTGGATAACGTCTTGAAGAAGGTTTGATATCATCGATGTTCAGTTTGTCAATCATCTTTTTACGTGCAGTTGCCTGTTTAGCCTTTGCTACGTTGGAACTGAACCGTGCGATGAAGTCCTGTAATTCTTTTTTCTTTTCTTCTGCTTTTTTGTTAGCCTGAGCTCTTTGTCTTGTTGCTAACTGAGACGCCTGATACCAGAAGGAGTAGTTACCTGTGTATAGGTTTAATTTTGAATAATCTAAGTCTCCAATGTGTGTACAAACGGCATCTAAGAAGTGACGGTCGTGAGATACTACAATTACGGTATTTTCATAATCTGCTAGGAAATCTTCCAACCAGGCAATTGTTGAGATATCCAGGTCATTGGTAGGCTCATCCAGAATTAGAACGTCAGGGTTACCGAACAATGCCTGAGCTAGCAAAACTCTTACTTTGTCCTTATTTTCCAGTTCCGACATCATTTGGTAATGCATGTCATCTTTGATTCCAACGTTAGAAAGCATTGTTTGAGCATCAGCTTCGGAGTTCCAGCCGCCCATTTCGTCATAGATAACGCCTAATTCTCCTGCTTTGATTCCATCTTCATCAGAAAAGTTTTCTTTTGCATAAAGCGCATCCATTTCTTCTTTGATTTCGAAAAGCCTTTTGTTTCCTCTAAGAACGGTTTCTAATACAGTGAAGTTATCGTAAGCAAAGTGATCCTGCTCCAGAACAGACATTCTTTTTCCCGGCTCCAAAGAAACGTTACCGGATGTGGATTCCTGCTTTCCGCTTAATATTTTAAGAAATGTAGATTTCCCGGCACCGTTGGCACCGATTATCCCATAACAATTTCCTTTCGTGAATTTTATATTAACTTCGTCAAAGAGAACTCTCTTTCCGAACTGTAATGATAAATTAGATACTGTTAACATATAGTTTTGTAAATTTGCCAGCAAAAATACGAAAATAAGTTGGGATAGTGAAGTGTCACCAAGCATAACATATGAAAGTTAAAATCGAAAAATCTGTTAATATTTTTAACAAGCGCGCCCGTTTCGAATATGAGATTCTGGAAGAATATGAAGCCGGAATTGTATTGACGGGAACAGAAATAAAATCGCTCCGTTCTTCCAAAGCATCCATTACAGAAAGCTTTTGCCAGTTTATTGAAGATGAATTGTATATCATTAATATGATGATTGATGAATATAAATTAGGAACTTTTTACAACCATAAAACAAAAAGGGAACGGAAGTTGCTACTGCATAATTACGAATTGCAAAAACTTAAAAAAAAGTTAAAGGATGTTGGGAATACTATAATCCCTTTGAAGTTATATATCAATAATAATGGGAAAGCAAAATTGCTAATTTCCCTTGCTAGAGGAAAAAAACTGTATGATAAAAGAGAGGCAATAAAAGACAGAGAAAATAAAGTCAACATTCAGCGATTGTTAAAGAAAAACTAAAAAAACTTTGTTTATAAAGAAAAATTATATTTATTTTGCATTATCAATTATTTAATCATTTAATTCTATGAAAAATCTAAAATTAGGAATTTCAGCATTGGCGCTTACTGTTGCCTCTACTGTTTTCGCACAAACTACTACCAATAAGTGGGTAATAGGAGTAGGTGCTCATGGAGTGAATCACGTTGCTCAAAGAAACAATTTTAGCAATACGTTCTCATTCAACAATTTTAAAGAAAACTTATTTGGTGTTTCTAAGTATTCAATTACACCACCATTATCTAAATTAACTGTTGCAAGAAGCCTTAGTAAAGGAATCGTTCTTGACTGGCAGACTACTGTTGGGAATGTTGACAACAAGAGATTTGGAATGGATAAAGAATTCTTCTTAATGACAGGTCTTGGGGTTCAATTCAAAGCAGCTGGTCTTCTTTGGGATGAAGAGTCTTGGTTTGATCCATATTTGAGAGTTGGTGCTAACTACCTAAGACATGATTATACAGGTCTTACCTTTCCAAGAAGAGATACTAAGACAGGAGAACTTTACAGTGCTTACAATGAAGATGGTGATTTGACAGGAAAAGCTAATCACTTTACAGTTAGTACTGGCGCAGGGATCAACTTATGGGTAACTAAAAACTTCGGTTTAGGTGTTCAGGGAGATTATGTTACTACTCCTGTTGATAAATCAGGTGTTGCTAACTTCTGGCAAGCTTCTGCTTCATTGTTGTTCAGATTTGGTAATACAGACAGAGATAAAGACGGAATTCCAGATAAAGATGACAGATGTCCTGATACGCCAGGTTTACCTGAGTTCCAAGGATGTCCTGATACAGATGGAGACGGTATTCCAGATATCGATGATCAATGTCCAGACGTAGCTGGTCCAAAAGAAAACAATGGTTGTCCTTGGCCAGATACAGATGGTGATGGTGTACTAGATAAAGATGATGCTTGTCCTACAGTTCCTGGACTTCCAGAATATCAAGGATGTCCTAAGCCAGCAGCAGCTTATGCTACTGAAGCGACCGGAGCTCTTCAAAATATCTTATTTGATTTCAACAAAGCTACATTAAGACCAGAATCTGCTGGTAAAATTAATCAAGCTGCAGAAATCCTTAAAGGTGCTAAAGATGCTACATTCTTAGTAACTGGTCACACGGATGCTAAAGGTTCTGAAGCTTACAACTTGAAATTATCTAGAGAAAGAGCAGCGTCTGTTGTTAAAGCTCTTGAAGCACAAGGAGTAAATGCTAACCAATTGAAATCAGTTGGAGTTGGTAAGAGAGATGCTAAAGTTCCTGCTACAGCTTCTGATGCTGAAAGACAAGCTGATAGAAAAGTTGTTGTTGAAGCTGTGAATGGTGCAGCTTGGGACGCTCTTCAAAAATCAGATCTTCCAGTAGTTGAGAAAAAAGTTGTGAAAAAAGCTCCAGCTAAAAAATCAACTAAAAAAAGAAAATAATTAAACATTATTTCTAAATAAAAATGCCTCCAAGTAATTGGAGGTATTTTTTTTATTTCTATAATTCAGTATTTTTGCACAAATAAATAATCACAAAAAATGGGAAGAGCATTCGAATATAGAAAAGCTTCAAAAATGGCCAGATGGGATAAAATGGCCAAAACATTTTCAAAAATAGGAAAGGATATTGCCTTGGCAGTAAAAGCCGGCGGAACTGATCCGGAATCCAATCCAGCATTGCGAAGATGCATTCAGAATGCTAAAGGTGCCAATATGCCAAAAGACAATGTCGAAAGAGCCATAAAAAAGGCAAGCGGTGCAGATGCGGAAAACTATGAGGAAATCACTTATGAAGGCTACGGACAAGGAGGAGTTGCTTTCTTTGTAGAATGTACGACTAATAATCCAACAAGAACTGTAGCTAATGTCAGAGCGATTTTTAATAAGTTCGATGGAAATCTTGGTAAGAATGGTGAATTAGCTTTTATCTTTGATAGAAAAGGTATTTTCACAATCGATAAAGCTCAGATCAAATCCGATTGGGATGATTTCGAAATGGAAATGATTGATGGTGGCGCAGAAGAAATCGACCAGGACGAAAATGAAGTTATGATTACAACAGCATTCGAAGATTTCGGTTCGATGTCTCATAAATTAGACGAACTTGGAATCGAGGCAAAAAGTGCCGAATTACAAAGAATTCCGAACAATACCAAAGGAATGACCGACGACCAGTTCAAGGCCAATATGAAGATGCTGGAGCGCTTTGAAGAAGATGATGATGTTCAGAACGTATTCCACAATATGGAGTTCACAGAAGAACAATTAGAGTTAATGTAAAAAAGGAACATAATCGTAAAAAAATCCCGACTGAAAAGCCGGGATCTTTTATTTTTATAAAACGCTGTTGATTATGCGTTTGGTTCAACAGAAACGAAAGATCTGTTGTTTGCTTTCTTTCTGAAAACTACTTTACCGTCTACCAACGCAAACAAAGTGTGATCTTTACCCATACCAACGTTTTCACCTGGGTGGTGTTGCGTACCTCTTTGTCTGATGATGATGTTACCGGCAATAGCTTCTTGACCTCCGAAAATCTTAACACCTAGTCTTTTAGAGTGAGATTCTCTACCGTTTTTGGAACTACCGACTCCTTTCTTGTGTGCCATTTTATTTTAAGCTTTTTTGGATTAAAAATTATTCAGCAGATTCGCTGGTTTCTGTTACTTCAGCTTTAGCAGCTTTCTTAGGAGCAGCTTTTTTAGCCTCTTTTTTCGCACCGTCAAATCCAGTAATACCAGTTACAAGAATTTGAGTTAATTGCTGTCTGTGACCATTTTTCTTAGCATAACCCTTTCTTCTTTTCTTTTTGAAAACGATTACTTTGTCAGCCTGAACATGGTCAAGAATTTCTACATCTACGGTGATACCGCTTACAGCCGGGGCACCTACAGTTACTGCACCGTTCACAGTAAGAAGAACTTTATCAAAAGAAACTTTTGCTCCTTTATCTCCTTTCAAACGGTTCACAAACAACTTTTGGTTTTGCTCAACTTTGTATTGAAGCCCTGCTATTTCTACAATTGCAAACATTGTTTATAAATTTTTATTATTCGAGGTGCAAAAGTAAGCAATTTCTTTGAAAATCACAATACTTCTTTGAAAATTTTAAATCTTTGAATCTCAGAATCTTTAATTTTATTTTGGGCAGCTTAATCCGCCTTCCGCTCCCAATCTTTTTGTCATTGCGAACGAAATGAAGCAATCTGTTGAACTTTTGTACACTCGCAATAACAAAAAGGATTTCCGCTCAAGTCGGGCTGCAGATAAAAAAAAACAATTTTTCAACATAAAAAACAGCATTTGTCATTCCGTAAGAAACATAACTAACTGGTTCGATGAGTCAATTTCAACAGTTTAGATTTAGAGCGTATAAAAAATTCTTTGCTAAGTTACGGCTTAGCAACCTTAAAACTATTTTCAATAATAACAAAAAGTCTTTGCGGACCTTGCGTTTAAAATATATAGACATATACAACTTTTACACAAGAAAGCTATAAATTTGACAATTGAAAATTTTATCAATGCTAAATTTCATTAAGAAAAAGATTGCGCTCATCTGGGCAAAAAAACATATCGAAAAATCCAAAAGTTTTAAAACCAATGCGATCAAAGATCAGCAGGATTTACTTTTAGATTTGATAAAGACGGCCGAAAAAACATTATTCGGAAGAGAACATCAATTTGAAGCTATAAAATCGATTGAGGATTTCCAAAAAAATGTCCCTGTTGCAGATTACGAAGATCTGAAACCATACATAGAGAAAGTCAAAAAAGGACAATCCAAAATCCTTTGGCCGGCTTTGCCGGAATATTTCGCCAAAACTTCCGGAACAACATCAGGTTCCAAGTATATCCCGATTTCCAAAGTAGCAATGCCTTTTCAGGTTGCTGCTGCTCAAAGTGCGATTTTCCATTACATCGGGAAAAAAAATAACGCCGATTTTGTTGGTGGAAAAATGATTTTCCTTCAAGGTTCTCCGGAGCTGGAAGAAATCAACGGTGTAAAAACCGGAAGATTGTCAGGAATTGTCGCTCATCACATCCCGAATTATCTTCAAAAAAACAGATTGCCGAGCTGGGAAACCAACTGTATCGAAGACTGGGAAACCAAGGTAGATAAAATCGTGGAAGAAACCGAGAGGGAAAATATGACCCTGATTTCCGGGATTCCGCCCTGGCTGATTATGTATTTTGAAAAACTCATTGACAGACACAACAAAAAAATCACACAAATTTTCCCGAATCTTCAGTTAATCATCACGGGTGGCGTGAACTACGAACCTTACCGTGACAAGATGAACGAATTGCTTGGAAAACCTGTCGACATTGTTCAGACTTTTCCAGCTTCGGAAGGTTTCTTTGCATTCCAGGATGATTATACAAAAGAAGGATTATTGCTGTTGACCAATCACGGGATTTTTTACGAGTTTATTCCACTCGAACAATATGGAAAACCCAATGCAGAAAGATTGACATTAAAAGATGTTGAGCTTAACAAAGATTATGCATTGATCCTGACGACTAACTCAGGACTTTGGGGGTATTCTATTGGAGATGTTGTGCGGTTTATCGATAAAAATCCTTACCGAATTTTGGTTTCCGGAAGAACGAAACATTTTACTTCGGCTTTCGGAGAACACGTTATCGCATTCGAAGTGGAAGAAGCTTTGAAAGCAACGGTTGAAAAGTTTCCTGCTCAGATTACCGAATTTCACCTCGCGCCAGAAGTTAATCCCGAAGAAGGCTTACCTTACCACGAATGGTTTATCGAATTTGAAAAAGAACCTGAGAATTTTGGTGCTTTCAAATCTGAACTTGATTTACAACTTAGACAACGGAATACTTATTATGATGATTTGATTTCCGGAAATATACTTCAGCCTTTGGTTATTACTAGATTGAAAAAAAACGCGTTTCAGGATTATGCCAAATCTGAAGGGAAATTGGGGGGACAAAATAAAATTCCGCGTTTGGCGAATGATAGAAAAATTGCAGTATATTTGGCAAAACTAAATTTACAATGAGAACTTTTTCTTTTATTATTTGTCTGCTTCTTTTGTTACAATCCTGTACTACGACTATTTATAGGAATAATGTGAATAAAAATGATTTTTCTTCACTTCAGGTAGGAAAGAATTATACAGTTTATGAGTACAATAAACCTAAATATAAGATTAGACTTTCCAGTGTGGAGGAATATAAAATAATTGGAATTGCTAATAGTCAGGAATTAACCATTGCAAAGAATGACATAAGGGTTATTAAAAAAAATAATCCGGGCGGGACAACAGCTATTGTAGTAGGTTCTGTTGTTGGTGTGACGGCATTTGTCGCATTAATTGTGTCATTAGTTAACAGTTCTACTACTAATTATTATTACTACTAAGATTTAAAAGCATAGGTAATACAATCTGATTTTTTTTGAATATTCAGGATTGACTATGATTCTGAACCCGCCGCGATTGCAATGTAAATCGGTTGAAGCTCCTAAAAAATTATAGTTTATGTGAAAGTAATTGGCGTACAACGACTACTTTTGTATAATGATTTCTTTTACACCACTTCGCGTTTTAAAAAATATAGAATTCCGCCATCTCCTGACAGGAAGATTCTTCCTTATCATCGCTTTCAGGATGCTCGCAACCTTGCTAGGTTGGTGGGTTTATCAGTTGACAAAGGACCCGTTTTCTATTGGATTAATTGGACTTTCGGAAGTGATTCCTGCGGTTTCATGCGCACTGTATGCCGGTCATATCATTGACATGAACGAGAAGAAAAAACTGCTATTGATTTGTAATTATGCCTATGTGGTTCTGATAAGTTTGCTATTGATTCCAGCTTTTTTTGGACACAGGATGCATTTTACGGGACACGAGATTACTTATTTTATTTATGCGGTCATTTTTTTTACGGGAATTTCGCGTTCGTTTCTCGGTCCATTAGTTCCAAGTATGATTCCGAGAATTGTGAAGCAGGAAAATCTGCCTTATGCTGTAACACTGAACCAGGCAACTTTCTTAATTGCTTCAGTTTCCGGTCACGCTTTAGGTGGTTTTCTGATTGCGCTGATTACAATAAAATGGACACTAGTGGTAATTATTGGCAGTATGTTTTTAGCTTCTTTGTTTTTTTGGACTTTACACCAACAGCAATCTGAAAATAAAAATAAGGATGTGAAAGTTTTCGAAAGTATGAAGGAAGGATTGGCTTACATTTATAAAACAAAAGAGATCTTCGGCGCTCAGATGCTGGATATGTTCGCGGTCCTTTTTGGTGGTGCAGTTGCGATGATTCCGGTTTTTGCAAGCGATATTCTGAAGGTGGGCTCAGAAGGTTTCGGACTTTTGAATGCGGCTTCTGATATTGGTTCGATGTTGATTATTATTACTTTGTCATTAGTTCCATTGAAGAAAAACCAAGGAAAGATTTTGCTTTGCGTGGCAACAGGTTTTGGACTGTGTATTATAGGATTTGGATTGTCGAAAATGTATTGGCTGTCATTTGGATTCTTAGTTTTAAGTGGAATGTTGGACGGTATCAGTGTTGTGATTCGTGGAACGATTGTTCAGTTGAAAACACCAGAAGAAATCCGTGGCAGAGTTTTGAGCGTTAACTCGATTTTCATTATGTCAAGTAATGAACTGGGGCAGTTTGAAAGTGGATTGACTGCCAAATTAATGGGTGTTGTACGTTCTGTTGTTTTCGGTGGGACGATGACCGTTTTGACGGCTTTGTTTATCGGAACAACTTCTAAGAAGTTGAGGAATATGGAGTATTAATTGTTTAAGCATGAACCAACTTTAGAATTATCAATTACAATTTCGGTTTAAAAATAACCCTGATTATAAACAAAAAAAGGAAGCAAATTTTGCTTCCTTCAATTTTATAACGAATTTGGATTTCTTCGGTTGTCGAAAAAAGCGTTAATTTTTATTGTATTCTTTGTTGTTCGATAGACAATTGAGAAATTTTCAAGCACCAAAACTCTTCTTGAATTCCGTGAAACAACTTCGCCAACAAAAGGATTTTCTGCAATAATATTTATCTTTCGAAGTGTTTCGTCTAATAACTTTTCAGAGTAACTATCAGATTTGTTGTGATTAATCCAAAAATTGAATGTGTTATCAAACTCTTTCTTTGCTCGATTTGTCCATTCTATTTTTCTCATCTACCGTACGATTTCAAAAAATCTTCGTGCGATATTAGTCTGCCTTCCTCTATGTCTTTCTCTCCTTCTTTGATTAATTCAATTTGCCAATCCGTTAACTTTGTTTCGTCGTAATTTTCATTCTTTGAAATTAACGTCTTGATAAAAAGATGAAGCTCTTCCAATTTATTAACCGGAACATCTTTTATTTCTTCAAGAATTGTATTGAGGGTAAGCATCTTGTCTAATTTTTATTAAAATTAATAAAAATATTTTATATCAAACTTTTGATTTTCGCAATCATATCATCGCCCAATTTATCAGCTTCTTCCTGTGAAAAAGCTTCGGTATAAATCCTGATAATCGGTTCTGTATTAGATTTTCTCAAGTGAACCCAATTTTCTGCAAAATCAATTTTCACACCGTCAACAGTAGAGATTTCTTCATTTTTAAATTCATTCTGAACTTTCACCAGCAAAGCATCAACATCAATTTCAGGCGTTAATTCGATTTTCTTTTTGCCCATAAAATAAGCCGGATAACCTGCTCTCAGTTCAGAAACCGTTTTATTTTCTTTTGCTAAATGAGTCAAGAATAATGCAACACCAACCAAAGAATCTCTTCCATAATGCAAATCAGGATAGATAATACCACCATTTCCTTCGCCCCCGATTACAGCATTTTTCTCTTTCATCAGGTTAACTACATTAACTTCACCGACAGCGCTTGCAAAATATTCTGAATCCAGATTTTTAGCAACATCTCTCAAGGCACGGCTTGAAGAAAGATTGGAAATAGCAGCCCCTTTTTTATTTTTCAAAAGATAATCTGCAACAGCAACCAGAGTGTATTCTTCGCCAAACATTTCGCCTTTTTCATCGATCAAAGCCAGTCTGTCAACATCCGGATCCACAACGATTCCCATATCTGCACCTTCTTTTTTTACCAGTTCGCAGATGTCACCAAGATGTTCTTTTAAAGGTTCGGGATTATGAGGAAAATGGCCGGTCGGTTCACAATATAATTTCACAACTTCGACGCCTAATTTTTCCAAAAGTGGTGGAATAGAAATTCCTCCAGTAGAATTAACCGCATCCAAAACCACTTTGAATTTCTTAGCTTTTATTGCTTCAACATCTACCGTTGGTAATTCCAAAATCTTCTGAATATGAATATCAAAACCATCTTCTCTGGTTTCATATTTTCCCAAATCATCCACCTCCGCATAATTGAAGTCTTCATTTTCTGCCAAAGCCAAAACTTCTGCGCCGTTTTCTCCACTGATGAATTCTCCTTTGTCATTCAACAATTTCAGGGCGTTCCATTGTTTTGGATTATGAGAAGCCGTCAGGATGATTCCGCCGTCAGCTTTCAGTTCAGGAACCATAACTTCAACAGTTGGCGTTGTAGAAAGTCCCAAATCAACCACATTGATCCCAAGACCCTGCAAAGTTGCGGTTACCAAAGAAGAAACCATTTGACCGGAGATTCTCGCATCTCTTCCGATAACTAAGGTTAAATCTTTTTTATTTTTATTGTTCTGAAGCCAGATTCCGAATGCTGAAGCAAATTTCACCACATCAAGCGGCGTCAGGTTATCGTTGACTTTTCCGCCAATAGTTCCGCGGATCCCGGAGATTGATTTTATTAATGACATTTTCTAATTTTAAGGTTTGGCAAAAATACAATAATCTGACATTTGCTAAAAAATAAAGTGTCCGATATGAACACTTTTTATTTTAAGAACAGCCACAATCCGGACCGCAGTTTTTTCCTTTGTTTTTTTTAGAAAATGTTTTTGAGAATTTTCGGACAATAGCATAGATGGCGGCTAAAACAATGACGCCCACGATAACATATTGTATGATTAACGAATTGTCCACGTATAATTTACTTTAAAATCTGATAAACAATCAAAGCCGAAAAGTATGCCAAAAATGTCATTGAGATAGTTTGTAACATTGTCCATTTCAAGCTTCTCGTTTCCCTATAAACAACTGCAATAGTTGAGATACACTGCATTGCAAAAGCATAGAAAATCAAAATCGAAACACCAGTCGCAAAGCTGAAGACTTTCTCGCCGTTCGGTTTAATATCCAGTCTCATTTTCTCGATCAATTTTCCTTCAGGCGCTTCATCGTCCAAACTGTAAAGTGTGGATAATGTTCCAACAAAAACCTCTCTAGCCGCAAAACTGGTCAGGATTCCGATTCCCATTTTCCAGTCGTAACCGAGTGGTGCAATGGCAGGTTCCATCGTTCTTCCGATTCTTCCCAGATAAGAATGGTCCAATGAAGAATTGGTTGCTAGGATTTCATTTTTATGTTGTGGCGGACCAAAATAACTCAAAGCCCAAAGAATAATACTGACGGTGAAAATCACTTTTCCTGCTCCGGAAATAAACTCCCAGACTTTTCCTAACACCAGTTTGAAATCATAACCAAACAACGGCATTTTGTAAGTCGGTAAATCCATTACCAGGAAACTCTTGATTTTTGTTTTGATGAAACTTTTCAATATAAATGACGATAACAAAGCCATTAGAAAACCCAACAGATACATTATCATTAAGGCAATTGCTCTGTATTTGATACCATAAAAATTCTCGTCAGGAATAATTAATCCGATGATAATACTGTAAATAGGAAGTCTTGCAGAACACGTCATAAAAGGCGTTACAAGAATTGTAATCAATCTTTCTTTGACGTTTTCGATGTTTCTTGTGGACATTATCGCAGGAATCGCACAAGCTGTCCCGGACACTAATGGAACAATACTTTTTCCATTCAGTCCAAAAGGTCTCAGCATCCTGTCCATCAAGAAAACGACTCTCGCCATATATCCCGAATCTTCTAACAAATAAAGGAAATACAAAAGGATTCCAATCTGCGGTGCAAAAACCAAAATCCCGCCAATTCCCGGAATAATTCCACTGGAAACCAAAGAATTGACCGGCCCTTCCGGAAGATGATCCGCTGAAAAAGCTGATAGCCAGGTGAAAAAATCTTCAATCCAGGTCATTGGATATTCTGCAAGGAAGAAAACGCTTTGGAAAATCAATAATAAAATCAATAAAAAAATCAGATATCCCCAAACTTTATGAACTAGAATCTTGTCTAATTTTTCTGTCAGTAATTCCTTTAACTGCGGTTTTTTCTCAGTGATTTCAGAGGTGATTTTATCAATATTCTGATAGCGTCTTACCGTTTCGGTAATCTGCAAACGTTTTGGAACACTGCATTTGGTGTCTTCCTGAGTAATGATTTCGTGGATGTTTTCAATCTTTCCGAGATAAGTATCTGCGGCTAAAAGTGTCCAGATCTTGTAAAGATTCTTTTCTGACGTGTTTGATGAAACTTTGTAAACCAAAGCTTTTTGCTCCAAAGGAATTTCGAAGGAATTAGTCTCCGCAATTTTGAATTCATTATTAAAAACCGCTTCCCGAACTGTTTCTATTCCGACATTATTTTTAGCGTTGGTTTCAAAAACCGGAATGTTCAGAATCTCTGAAAGCCTGGAAATATCAATTTTAATTCCTCGTTTTTCGGCCTCATCCACTTGATTGACTACCAAAACCGCAGGAATTCCCAAATCCTGAATCTGCTGAAAAAGAAGCAGACTTCTTCTCATATTAATCGCATCAGCAATGTAAACAACACCGGTATAATCTTCCTGAATCAGATAACGTGAAAATATGGCTTCATCTTCGGAAGTTGGGTAGATGCTGTAAGAACCAGGCAAATCTATAACCTCGATTTCCTCGTTTTTGTAAATATAATTTCCGGAATGGCTGGCCACTGTAACCCCGGCATAATTACCTGTTTTTTGCTTTCTGTTGCAAAGAACATTGAAAAGTGTGGATTTCCCGACATTAGGATTTCCTACCAATAGAATCTGTTTTTGTTTTTTCTCCTGCATCATTCCGAAACTTCTACCTGAATAAATCTTGCTTCTGCTTCTCTCAGGGCAATTCTGGTTTTGTCCGAACCATATTCTATATAAAGCGGACCGTTAAAAGGAGCCTGATAAAGAACTCTGAAAGTGGTTTCCGGAAGCAGTCCCATTTCGATGATTTTTGTTGGCATCTGAAGGTTTTCATTATCATAACCAAGAATTTTCCCGATTTTGTTTTTCGGAAAACAACAGAGTTTATCGATGTGTTTTGTTTGCAAGACTAAAATTTTTGGAGTACAAAGATAGCTTATTTTAAATAAATCTAAATAAGATGTTTGTCATAAAAAAAACCGGAAACTAATTTCCGGTTTGTTATTTATTTTTTCTTTTTCTCTGTGACCTGAACGACTTCTATTGGATTGTCATTCGCATTGAAAAAATCTTTTGCGATTTTTTCTTGATTTTTCATCATTTCACCTATTGTGATATCGCTGCCCGGCATTTTCATCGTCAGCATGTTTTGGGGAACCTGTGCACGCCATTCTGCCATCGGATCTTGTTTGAAAGCAGCATAGGCCTTTTCGAATTTATCCTTAGGGATAATTTTTTTCTCATTGCTTGTCATGCCGGATTTGGCCTGGATATCTTCTACGTAGGAAAACTCTTTCCAATCCTTCACTGTTTTGTTTCCGGACAACAGCCATGAATAGTTTTTACCTTCATCTTCGATTTTTACGATTAATCCGGGAAGTCCGTAGAATTTGTAAGGTCCATCCTGAAAAGGTATATCTGTAGAAAACCAGGCTGTCCATTTTCTGCCACCAAATTCTGTTGTAGCTTTTTGAGTGTTGTATTCTCCGATCTTTTCTTTGTCAGAAAGGATTTTCCAGTCGAATTTTATATTCTCTTCGTAAGCGAAAAGGTTTTTGCTAATTCTGTCCACATATTGCTCCTTCATATCAGGATATAGTTTATATATCTTGAAAGCGAATTTTGGCATTTTTATCGTTTTCGATAAGTCTTTCCAAGTTTTGCTTTTCTGCATTTCTTCCACAGCTATTTTTATGATAGAATCCTGAGCTGTGATTGTAAAATCCTGATAGATGGATTTATCTTTTACAATATCAAGCGTTGCCATTACTTTATCAATTCTCGCCGAATCTTTTTTTGGCTTGAAGCTTAATTCATAAAAGAAACGATTGGCAGTTTCTTGTGCAGAAATCATTAATCCTAATAATAGTAAAGGAAGAATGACTAATTTTTTGAGAGATTGCATGTTTTTTATTTTTCTGTTTTCAATTAATTAGTGCAGGATTCTCAGAAATGTTACATTATTTGTTGTACATTTTTTTTATAGACTCATTCATCAGTTGATATATTTTCAAATGTTCTTCATCAGTAATCAGATCTTCATGAAGTTTCAGAATCCTCTCGTCTCCTCTTACGGCCGGTCCTGTCTGGGCAGATTTTGGTTCCAGATGATGGATTTTTTCTACAGTCTCATCAATCAAAGGGATGAAATATTCGAAAGGTAAATCCTGGGAATCCGAAATTTCCTTCGCCCTCGCAAACAGATGGTTCACGAAGTTGCAGGCAAAAACGGCGGTCAGATGAATGTATTTTCTCTTTTCGTAATCCGAGGTTTCCACATTTTCAGAAATAATTGAAGCGAGTTCAAATAGTGATTTTTCATCAATTTGATTTTCGGCCTCAATAAAAAACGGGATTTTGGAGTAAGCCAGATTCTTGGTTTTAGAAAAAGTCTGCAAAGGATAAAAACTTGCTTTTCTGTAATTGCCTTTCAGGATTTCCATAGGAAGTGAACCGGAAGTATGAGCTACCAATGCATTTTCATTTTTAATCAATTCAGAAACGTTTTCAACTGCAGAATCGGAAACTGCAATAATATATAGTTCCGCATCTTCCAATTGATTCGTTGAAAAAGGAATGTTGAATTCAGTCGAAATTTTTGATAATTCAGCTTCATTCCTTCCAAATATTTGATGAATGTCAATATGATTTTGTTTAAAAGCTTTCACAATATGGTAAGCGACATTTCCAGAGCCGATGATAACTGTTTTCATACAACAAAGATAATTTTTATATAACCACAAAGTTCACAAAGCTTGGCACAAAGAATATTTATTTTAAGCGGAATAATTATTGATTAATTGTGAACTGGTGCAAAAACCTTGAGTCTTTGTGTTAAAGTAAAAATAAAATTCAAAAAAAAATTTAACTTTGGTCTTATTTTTTAATCAAAACTACGAAACATCTGGATGAAGCTCAAAGATGAGGAGATTTTAAAACTTTTATTGGCCTCACAAACGCTGGAAAAAGGTCTGCGTGCCATGATGGATGCCTATCAGAGCCGGCTTTATTGGCATATCAGGCGACTGATTGTGGACCATGACCTCGCTCAGGATGTTTTGCAGGATACATTTATCAAGGCGTATCAGAACATTCACCAGTTCAAGAGTGATAGCAAATTATACACTTGGCTCTACAGAATTGCAACCAACGAATCTTTGCAGCAGCTCAATAAAATGAACCGGATGAAAAAGACCGATGAAGATGCAGAATACCATATGCAGAATCTGGTTGCTGATAATGCCGGGAAAGATGCGGAGGAAATTCAGATTCTGTTGCAAAAAGCAATTCAAACATTGCCGGAGAAACAGAAGCTTGTGTTCAATATGCGGTATTATGATGATTTGCCTTATGAGGAGATTTCCAAGATATTAGATATGTCGGTCGGGACACTGAAAACGAATTATCATTATGCCAAAGATAAAGTAGAACAATACATTAAAGATAATTACTCTGAAGAGTTTTAGAAAAATAAGAGAATAGTTATGAAATGTCATCGACATTCCATTCCACAAATGAAAAATTAAATAAGAAGAAATGAAAATTGATATAGAAAAACTGAACAGAAAAACACCTTATCCGGAACCTTCGGATGAGTTTTTTAAGATGATTCAGTCTCAAGTAATTTCGAAAATAACGGAGGAAAAAAAGCCTGTTGTTCAGAAAGAAACAAAAGTCTTTTCTCTTAATTTCAAATGGGTGGCTGCAGCTGCAGTTGTTCTGATTGGAGGGATTACAGCTTTTCTAGAACTTAATGATAATCCGGAGATGCAGATGGCTCAGCAAAAGCCAATTGTTGACAGCATTTACGAAATCCATTCTACAGAACAACAATCAGTTAGTTCAATGGCTGATAATAATGCTGTTCCAAACCAGATTCAAACGGTAGAACATAAAGAGCATTTTAAACAGAATCCGTCTATTGCAAATCTATCCAGACCTCAAAAGCATAGAAACAGCAGTTTTGACAATACCGACAGACAGGATTATGCCGCTGAAACAAAAATAAAGCCTGAAGCGGAAGTGGAAAAAGTTCTTGCAGCTTTCACGCCAGACCAGATAAAAGATATTGACAGAAACAGCGAACAGGATGTTTACCTGGACCTTTATAATTAATAACAAAAACAGAGAGAAATGAAAAAATTGTTATTGACTATTTTCATCGCCGGATTATTCTCTGCCCATACTGTAAGAGGACAGGAAAGAAGATCAGGAAATACAGTTCAGAGATCAACGGGAAATTCTTCTTTCAGGAGTGCACCTACATCATCTTTTTCACCAGCAGGAACAGCTATGAGACAACAACAGAGCCAGAATATTCCCAGGGCGTCTGAGTGGAGAACTATGAATATGGATGAGAAAAGAGCGGCTGTAAGTAATATGTCCGTAAAAGAACGTTCTGTTTTCTTACAAAAGATGAAAGAGAATATCACTATTGATGATCTTGATATTCCTGCTGATAAGCAAGAAGAATTCAAAAATCTTTTTACCGAATATCAGAGTAATCAGAGATTGATAAAGGAAAAGTTTCATTCGGATAAGAATTTTGATAAATTGAGTGATGAAGAAGCAACAAGCCGGCTGAATCAAAGTTTTGATGTAGGACAGCAATTGCTTAATAACAGAAGAGCGTATGCAGATAAGTTTTTGAAAATCCTTACACCGCAACAGGTTCTTAAGCTTTTCCAGAATGAAGGGAAAATGCGTGAAAAAATGCTCGATAAAAAAAATGACAAGTAAACCGAAAACCTCTATATTTTAGAGGTTTTTCTTGTTTTATATCTCACATTCACAAATGTTTCGAAATAATTTTTCCTATTCTGTTAAAAATATGTATTTTCGCAGACTGATTATAAACACTTAATATAAAGATGGCAATTTTAGGCGAAATTAGAAAAAGGTCGTGGCTGTTAGTAGGCGTTATTGCATTAGCACTTTTGGCTTTCTTGGTTAATCCTGATACAATAGATAAGGTTTTTGGTAAAAACCCGAATATTCTTGGTAAGGTTAACGGCGAAGAAATTACAAGAGATGAATTCAATGACCAGCTTTTCATTATGCAGCAGCAAGCCCAGCAACAAGGACAACAGACAAAAGGTCTTGAAGAGCAGGCTTGGCAGATTCTTGTTCAATCAAAATTAATCAAGCAACAATTTGAAAAAATGGGGCTTAAGCTGACTGATGAGGTATTCTGGAGTCAGTTGCAATATGATCCAATGTTCGCTCAAAATCAAGGCGCTTTTGATGAAAAAGGGAATTTCAAAACTCAGGAATTCAAGAAAATGATTTCGGATTGGCAAGCTACAAATCCTGAACAATACAATTTCTGGCTAAAAAGTAAGAAAGCCATAGAGTACAGAATGATGGCAAGAATGCTGTTTGGCAACATCACATCAGGAATCACTGCAAGCAAAAAAGAAGCGGAATTGATGATGAAATTCCGTGATGATATGGCAAACATTGATTTTGTAAAAGTTGATTATTTAGAATTCTCTAAAAAGAATGATGTAAAAGTTACAACACAAGATCTTGCAGATTATATCAAACAACATCCGACGAGATTCAAAGCTACAGCAAGCAGAAATTTAGCTTATGCTTATTTTCCTGCGACACCAAGCGCTCAGGATGATGCTGCAACTTTGAACGAGTTGAACAAGCTATACCTTAAAGGGACGGACGCTTCTAACGGGACTGAAAACTTCCAGAATACAAAGAACGATTCTATGTTCGTTGAATTGAATTCTGATGTGCCATTCATTCCTCAGTATGTTAGTCCAACGCAATTGCCGGCAGAATTGAAAGATAAAATTGCAACAGCGGCTATCGGACAGATTTTTGGACCATACAAAGAGCAGAATCTATATGTAGTTTCAAAATTATTAGATAAAAAACCGTCTGATTCTACAGAAACAAGACATATTTTGATTTCTTACAAAGACACAGAAATCGGGAAGCAAGATAAATCTGTTACAAGAACCAAGGAACAGGCTAAGAAATTGGCAGACAGCATCTATGCGGCCGTGAAAGCTAATCCGGCAACTTTTGCAGATGATTTGAAATTCTCTGATGACAAAGGTTCTGCAGCACAAGGTGGTAACGTTGGTTGGACCACGCCAGCTCAGCCGAAATTTGTACCGGAATTCCAGAAGTTTGTGAATGATTCTCCGAAAGGTGCAACTGGTGTAGTAGAAACACAGTTCGGTTATCATATCATCAATATCCTTGATAAAAAATCAGGTTCTATGACTTACAAAATTGCTCACTTGGCGAAAAATGTAAAAGCATCAGACAAAACTGAAAATCAAGTTTTGACCCAGGCTACAAGATTTATACAGCAAACAGAAGGAAAGAGCTTTAATCAATTCAAAAACTTAGCTGAAAAGAATAAATACAGATTCGACAATCCTAAAACTGTAGGCCGTTTCCAAGGAACGCTTCCGGGACTTAATACGGATAAAGATGCTGATGTCATTGCATGGGCTTTTGATAAAAAAAGAGAAATTGGTGATACAGATATTTTCACGGTAGAAGGAACAGGTGACAGAATTGTTGCTTATGTTGTCGGAAAACAAGACGAAGGTCTTGCAGATCCTGAAACTGTAAGAGATCAGATTGAACCAATTGTGAAAAATAAAGTTCTTGCGAAGAAAATTATTGAAAAAATCAATGCCGGAAAATATACATCGCTTGATCAGGCTGCAAAAGCTTTTGGAACAACAAAAGGAAATGCGGATGTCAACTTGTTCAATCCTTCTGTAAACGGTGCTATGGAACCAAGAGTTGCGGGAGCTGCATTCGGTGTTGCAACAAACAAATTGTCTCAGCCAGTTGAAGGAATGACAGGTGTATATCTTGTGGTTAAAAAATCTGTTAAAACGAACAAGCTGCCAGGAGATATCAAACAAATTACTGAGTCTATCAAACAACAGAATTCTCAGCAATTCACAGGAGCTTTCTTGAAGAGTCTTCAGGATAATGCTAACATAAAAGATTACAGAATTGAAGTTTGGGACAAAACTGCTCAACGATAATTTGGCATAATATTGAAAAACAACAAAAGCGGCACAATTGTCGCTTTTGTTGTTTTTTTATTTATAATAATTATAACTCCAATATTCTTATATTTGCTAATTAGTAAACCAATTAAAACGTGAAGTTAAGTAAAGAATTAAAAGCAGGACTGATTGCAATTTTTGCCATTATTGCTTTCGTGATATTATATCAGTTTATGAAAGGGAAAAATCTCTTCACTACAGATAATGTTTTTTTTGCAAAATATGATAATGTAGAAGGCTTGTCAGTATCTAATCCGGTCTCAATCAATGGATTGAAAGTAGGACAGGTTGATGAGATAAAACCGATTACTTCAAAAGACGGAAGATTACATTTTGTAGTTAAATTAACAGTTGATAATACGTTTCAGTTTTCCAACCAATCTACTGTTGAGATCTTTGAACCAGGATTAATGTCCGGCAAGGAAATGAGAATCAATCTGTCATATGGCGGAACAGTTGCAAAAGACGGAGATACGCTGAAAGGAAATTATCAGCTGTCGATGCTTAACTCCCTCTCATCTCAGGTAAAACCGGTTAAAGATCAGCTTTCCGGCGTCTTGTTAAAATTAGATTCAACTTTAGCAAGTACCAACAAAATTGTTGATGAGCAAAACAGAAGAGAAATCAAATTGCTGTTAGCTAATCTCAACAAAACAATCGAATCCTTCAAAGCAACATCCGATAGGACCAATGCAATTTTAGCTTCTAATGAGAATGGATTACATGAAGTAGTTGCCAATGCCAATCAGACATTATTAACGGCCAATAAAACTTTGGACAAATATGGTTCGGTTGCAGAACGTGTCGATATCAACAAACTGAATGGAACAATCGATCAGTTTAACCAGACAGCTAACAAGCTAAATAACGTTATTTCCGGCATACAAAACGGAGAAGGTTCCCTTGGTAAATTGATGAAAGATGAAGAACTTTACAATAATCTAACAAAAACTTCAAACAATCTTAATCAGCTGGTAGAAGATGTGAAAGCGAATCCAAAAAGATATGTTAATTTCTCAGTTTTTGGTAAGAACTCAGATAAAAAGTAATTTATGCAATACATTGACAATGTTATTTTTGTAATTCTATTGATTGCCGGCTTTGGACTCTTCGCAAAAAGTCTGAAAGAGCTTTACCGTAATATCAAACTCGGGAGAGAAATCGACCGAACCGACAGAAAAGCAGAACGCTGGGCAATTATGACCAGAGTAGCGCTTGGACAGAGCAAAATGGTAAAACGTCCAATTGCTGGGATTTTACACATTTTCGTTTATGTTGGATTTGTTATTATCAATATAGAATTGCTGGAGATTGTCATTGATGGAATTTTCGGAACGCATAGATTTTTGCAGGGAATTTTAGGAGATTCTTTTTACTCTTTCTTTACTTCAACATTGGAAGTTCTTGCGGTATTGGTTGTATTTGCAGTAGTTATATTTTTTATCAGAAGAAATTTTTATGGTGTCAAGAGATTGACAATGAAAGAACTGTTCGGTTGGCCAAAAAAAGATGCTAACTGGATTCTGATTATCGAATTTGCTTTGATGGTCGCTTTTTTCACAATGAACGGAGCTGATTATTATGCGGATTCTACTCGTTTTGCAAGTAACTTTCCAATTTCAGAACATTTGTTTCCTTTCTTTGGAAATTTCAGCTTGGAAACACTTCATGTAATTGAGAAATCGGCTTGGTGGTTTCATTTTGTAGGGATTTTGTTCTTCATGAATTACCTCTATTATTCTAAGCATCTTCATATCATTTTTGCATTCCCGAATACTTGGTTTTCTAATCTAGAGAAAAAAGGAAAATTCAACAATTTGGATTCAGTAACCAAAGAAATCAAGTTAATGATGGATCCGAATGCCGATCCTTATGCAGCTCCTGCGGAAGGTGAAGCAGAAGCTCCTTCAAAATTCGGAGCGGAAGATATTTTTGACCTGAATCAACATCAGCTTTTGAGTGCTTATTCCTGCACAGAATGTGGACGCTGTACTTCGGTTTGCCCGGCAAATATTACAGGTAAAAAACTGTCTCCAAGATTGATTATGATGAAAACCAGAGACCGTCTGGAAGAAGTAGGAAAAAATCTTAATAAAAATGGAGGGAAATTCGTCAACGACGGAAAAAAATTATTAAACGATTATATTACCAAAGAAGAACTTTGGGCATGTACAACCTGTAATGCCTGTGTAGAAGCCTGTCCTGTTTTGATTGATCCTTTGTCTATCATTTTCGAGATGAGAAGATTCCTCGTAATGGAACAGTCTGCAGCGCCACAGGAATTAAATCTGATGATGACGAATGTTGAGAATAATGCCGCACCTTGGCAATATAATCAGGCTGACAGACTGAATTGGGCCAACGATTAATCTTGAAGCAAAGATATTTTACATTAATACAAAATACATTTTACAACAAATGGATTTCACTATAAAAACAATGGCAGAATATGCAATGGAAGGCAGATCTCCGGAAGTTCTTTTCTGGGTTGGTTGTGCCGGAAGTTTCGATGACCGTGCGAAGAAAATTACGCGGGCATTCTGCAAAATTCTTAATAAAATCAATGTAGAATTTGCTGTTCTTGGTCAGGAAGAATCTTGCACCGGCGATCCTGCAAAACGTGCCGGAAACGAATTTGTTTTCCAAATGATGGCTTTGACCAATATCGAAGTTCTTAACGCTTACGATGTCAAAAAGATCGTTACGGCTTGTCCGCATTGTTTCAATACTTTGAAAAATGAATACCCAAGTCTTGGCGGAAATTATCAGGTTTTGCATCATACCCAATTCCTGAAAGATTTGATGAATGAAGGAAGATTAAAAATCGAAGGCGGAAGTTTCAAAGGGAAAAAAATTACGTTTCACGATCCTTGTTATCTTGGAAGAGGTAATGACGAGTATGAAGCACCGAGAATGCTTCTGGAAAAGTTGGATGCGGAATTGGTTGAAATGAAGCGTTGCAAAACCAATGGATTATGCTGTGGAGCTGGTGGTGCGCAGATGTTCAAAGAACCGGAAAAAGGAAATAAGGATATCAATATCGAAAGAACTGAAGAAGCGCTTTCCTTCGAGCCGAAAGTAATTGCAACTGGCTGTCCGTTTTGTAATACGATGATGACCGATGGTGTGAAACACTTCAATAAAAATACAGAGGTTGAAGTCAAAGATATTGTAGAGCTTTTGGCGGAAGCAGAAGATTTATAAAATCGCGTAAAAATAAAATTTAAAAACCTCAGAATTTCTGAGGTTTTCGTTTTAAGGGATTTAGATAAAAATCCGTAATTTTATAAATTGAAACAACAAATAAAATTGCAGTCAGGCGATTTTGTAAAAATAAATTCATTATTATGAAAATCGAGGAATCCAATATTGTAGAAACAAACGATTACCGCGTTATTATATATCCAGCATCAAGACCTTTTACGGCAAAAGAAAGTAAGACCATTGCGGAAAAATTATATGATTTTTTAGGCGATTGGGCAGCTCATGGCAAAGCATTGTCTTCATCATTCAAGATTGAAAAAAATCAATTCATCATTATTTGCGTTGATGAGGAAAAAGAAGCGGCTTCGGGTTGTAGTATTGATGCGCTTGGAAAGGTAATGAGAGAGTTGGATGCAGAATTTGATTTGGGATTATTTGACAGGATGAAAGCCAGTTATGTGGAAAATGGGGAAGTTAAGACATTAAAGTTATCAGACTTCAAAAACAAGATAAGAAACGGCGAATTGTCAACAGATATTGAAGTTTTTGATTTTTCTAAAAATACTTATCTCGATTTTCTAAGTCATTTTTTGCAACCATTCAGCAGAAGCTGGGCATCATCAATCAAATAATTTTATTGGGAATACATATTCAGTTTCTATGAATAATGATAAAATCAAGGATTTTTACAATGATTTCGTAAGCTATCAAACCCAATCAGGAGTCAACGAAAGAATCTATACTTTATATAAAAAAATGCAATCTCTAGGCCTTAATTCTGATTCCAATATTCTGGAATTAGGATGTGGAATTGGAGTAATGACAAAGCTGTTGACCAATTCTGTTAAAACCGGATATATAGAGTCAGTAGATCTGAGTGATAAGTCAATAGAATTAGCAAAATCAAAAATACACAAACAAAACGTATCGTTTTATACAGATGATGTAGTAAGCTATCAGCCAAAGAAAAAGAAGTTTGATTTCATAACTTTATTTGATGTCATAGAACATATTCCTCTGGAACTTCATCCTGATCTTTTCAGAAATTTGTCAAAAATAGCTGATGATAATACGAAGATCTTGATTAATATTCCTAACCCTGATTTTATTGATTTTCACATGAATGATGAGTCTGCTTGGTTACAGATCGTGGATCAACCAATTCCACTACATTCTATTGTGAATAATTCAGAATCTTATGGACTTCAGGTTTCTAATTTTAATACATATAGCATTTGGGTGGAGAATGATTATCAATTTTTTGTCATCCGGAAAAAACAACCTTATAAGAAAGTTTTACTCAGCGAAAAAAGAACCATCACTCAAAAAATATCGAATAGATTAAAAAATATCTACATTGGTTTAAGATACAGGTAGTTTTCAAAACTTAATCATGAAACTCAAAGTCCTTTTCATTTCTTCCTGGTTTCCCAATAAGCTGGAACCAACTAACGGTAACTTTGTGCAGCGACATGCAGAAGCCGTTGCAACATTGCATGACGTAGAAATATTGCATACAATCGGAGATTTTGACCAAAAAGAAACTTTTATTTTTGATGATAAAGTGGTAAATGGAATCAGAACTCTCATTGTTTATTATAAAAACTCAAAAAATCCTGTTCAGAATTTTTTGAGAAGAATGAAAGCTTATAGATTAGGATTTGCTAAGATGCAAACACCTGATCTGGTACATGCAAATGTTCTTCATAATAATATGCTTTTTGCGGTTTATCTGAAGAGCAAGTATAGAATTCCTTTTGTTGTAACCGAACATTGGACAGCGCTCAGAAAAGTTAATCAGGCAACGACATCCTCAATAATCAAAAAAACGGCAAAGTTTATTGGAAATCGAGCTTCAGTAATTTTACCGGTCAGCAATGATTTGAAAATCAGCCTTGAAGAATTGGGAATCAAATCACCGATGAAGGTCGTGCCGAATGTTGTAGACACCAACCTTTTTGAACCAAATAATTCTCAGCAAGAAGTTTTTACTTTTGTTCATATTTCTAATTTGATTCCGAGAAAAAATGCAGATAAAATACTAAAAGTTGCTATAAAATTATTGAAAGAAGGATTTCAGTTAAAGCTAAAAATTGGTGGCGACGGCGATACAAAACCATTACGGGAAATTGTGAAAAAAGAAGGTTTTGAAAATCACATCGAGATTTTTGATACGTTAACGCTAACCCAAGTTTCTCAAAAACTAAAAACTTCGGATTGCTTTATTCTTTTCAGTAATGATGAGAATCAGCCTTGTGTGATTGCAGAATCTTTTGCTTCCGGAATCAAAGTGATTTCTACAAACGTTGGCGGGATTTCGGAATTTTTCCCGGAGAATTTCGGAATACTTGTCGATAGGGCGGACGAAATTCTTCTGGAAAAGGCAATGAAACAATTAATCGAAAACCAGTCTCCACGAGATATTGAAAAAATATCAATTTATGCAAAACAGACTTTTTCTAAGGAAAGTATTGCAACACAGTTCACGGAGATTTATAAAAATGTGATACGTTAATGTCGGGATTCAGGATTCATATTGTTGATAATCATGTCAAGACGTCGTCATTCTTTGTTAAGGATTATGACTCTTTTGTGATTAATGATGACCAGGTTGAAATTGCTGTTGAAGGTGTCATTCTCAATAAAAAAAAACTTTTACAAAATTCCGGATTCTCGGATTTCACAGATTTTTTTCTGGATCTTTATCAAAAAGTGAATGTGAATTCTATTAATGAACTGGATGGAGAATTCCGTGGCTATATTTGGGATAAATTAGGACATAAACTTTTTGTTTTTACTAATCCGACTTCTACGCAAAGTGTTTTCTACACAAAGCATGATCAGCAGATATTTATAGATTCCTCTCTTGTTCGGCTGACCAAAACTCTTAAGGAAAATAAAATCTCTGTTACGCCGGATATTCAGAATATTTACAAGCTGTTGACTTTCGGAAATATGCTGGAAAACGATACACCGGTAGAAAATATTTTCAAAATACTGGACGGCCATTTTATAGAGGTTGACCTGAATAATCTTACAATCGTTGAAAAAAAATATTTTGATCTGGAAGGAATCGATTATTATAAAAGCTCCAGAGAAAATGCAATTCACGATCTGGATTCAATATTTTCAGACAATATTCTTATGGAATATGAGAAGGACAACGAATTGAATTCAAAGCATTTTGCCTTACTTAGTGGAGGATTAGACAGCAGAATCGCTTTACTGTATGCGAATCAGCTTGGAGAAAAGCCGGATGAAGCGTTTTGTTTTTCACAATCTGGATATCTTGACGAAACAATCTCAAGACAAATAGCAAAAGATAATGACATTCCTTATACTTTTCAATCTTTGGACGGAGGAATTTATCTGAACTATATCGATCAGCTTACGGAATTATCACAAGGTTGCGGACTTTTTACTGGTGGCATTCATATCCAATATGCTTTTGAAAATCTAGAAAACAAAGATTTTAAAATTATTCATAGCGGATCCATTGGAGACGGTATTTTAGGCGGTTTTAATACAGTTCCTTATAAACAAAAGCCGGGAGAATTTAAGATTGTTATTAATGGCAAATTTCTTCCAAAAGTTAAATCAGATTTCGATAAGATTCTAAATCAATATGAGTCCGAAGAACTTTTCTATCTCAGAAATGTTGCTTATAACAGGACTATTCTTGGATCTAGAGTGATACAGCAATTCGGTTATCAGACATCACCGTTTATGTCCAAAAAAATATTGGAATTTGCGATCAGTCTTCCCGAAAAGTGGAAAATTAATCAAAAACTCTATCTGGATTGGTTGAATCAATGCATGCCAAATGCTGCTGATTATATCTGGGAAAAAACGGGCATGAAACCTAACGCCCAATGGAAAAGTACGATCGGTCCGAAAGTGAAAAAAAGAATTTCCAAAATATGGAATGCCAAAATCACTAAGAAACCTAATAAAACAAGTATGTATCCTTATGAGTTTTATTATAATAACTCCCGGGATATCCAGAATTATTATCAGAATTATTATTCGGACAACATCAGGCGACTGGAAAACTATCCTGAACTAAAAAATGATGTCCGGCAATTATTTGAGCAAAAAGATTTTTTTCAGAAAAGCCAGGGAATCAATATTTTGGCTATTTTTAAATTATTTTTCAATTAGTGGGGAACTTATCCGACTTTCTTAGAAATTTTTTGAAAAACAAAGGTCATTTCGTCTTTGGATCATTACTTATTGCTAAAATTTGTGGATTTATAGGTTCTGTTGTAATCATAAGATTATTGCCTGAAAAAGATTTTGGTTTGATAAGTATTGTCGCTTCGTTATTTGCTGTTTTTTTTGCCTTCAGCGGATTTGGCAGCCAGCAGATTCTTCTCAGATACGGATCTATTGTAAAAACAGAAGAAGAAAAGAACAAACTGTCTTCATATCTTCTGAAACAAGGCTTTTTCTATCAGATTTTGTTGAGTGTTATTTTCCTTATCACATCACTTTTTTATCTGGACAAATTTGAAAAAATCATTTGTCTTTTTGTGGCGTTTGCAATCAGGTTAATTGGCTATTTTTTTTACAATCATATTCAGTCACAATTAAGAATTAGTGGAAAAAACAAAGAATTTGCAAGATTGAATAATATCGTTAATATCTCAGGTTTGCTCCTGATTATTATTCTTACTTATTTTTTTGGAATTACGGGATATTTGATAGCGCTGGTTCTGGCACCGTTCGCTGCATTGTTTTGGTTTAAAGATATTAATCTGTCATTAGATACTGATATCGGTTTCCCCAGAAAAGAACTATGGAAATATGGTCTTTTTACAGCGGGAACAGCCGTTTTGAGTGATGCTTTATTTTCTTTGGATATTATATTAATGGGATTTTTGATGACCGAATCATCTGTTGCGGATTACAAAGCGGCAATTCTGATCCCTTCCAATCTTACATTCATTGCATTGACTTTTATGCAGAGCGATTTTCCTGAACTAGCCAAAAATCACAACGATAAAAAATTTCTGAGCTACTATATATCCAATTATTATAAAATATTCATTCCGCTATGTGTAGCGATTTTTGGAGTCCTATATTTTTTGAAAGATGATATTGTAGTTTTATTTTTTGGCGAAAAATATAAAGGAATTGAACCGGCATTCATTATCTTAACATCAGCATTTTTGCTCAATATGTTGCTGAGAAATCTCTACGGAAATCTTCTTTCTGCAGTTGGAAAAATGGAATATAACACGATTATCTCTGCTTTAGCATTAGTTATTTTATTAGGATTATCATTGGTTTTAGTTCCGAAATACGGAGTGGAAGGAATGGCAATCGCACAATCGGTAACATTATTGACAACAGGATTATTATTAATGTCCGGATTCTTTTCTTACATCCGGAAATTGTCATGAAAGTATTTTATCTTTGCAGGGATGAAACTAAAAATATCCATAATTTTATCGGCAATAGTTCTCTTATTCTCTTGTAGAGGAGACGGTGATGATGTCCAGACAATTGATCAGGTTCTGAGACTTTATGTGAAAAATTCTACAGGTCAGGATCTTTTAAATTCTAAAATACCTGGTTCATATTCTTCCGTTACGTTATTGGATCAATTGGATGAAATAACTGCCAATAAGCCTATCTCCGGCTATTCTCTGCTCAAAGATGCAGATACTGTTGTTTATATGGATTATGCTGCGGGCGCTATCAGGCTGTTAAAAGACTCTATCAGTCCGGAACTTAAAACTTACAAATCCCGGTTTATAATCAGATATTCAAAAACGGCTAATTCTCAAACCGTAAATGATGACGACATCATTGAGATTGAATACAAATGGACACCTTCTGTGTTCGAATTATCCAAACTTTGGTACGATAACGAACTCAAATTCACAAAAGTTCAGGGACAGCCAAACATTGTCAGAATCGTGAAATAAAATCCTTAAATTTGCAATTGTCAGAAAAAATTATTCTGATACGAAATACTATCAACCAACAACCCAACTATGTTACAGGTTAATTTTTTGCGCGAGAACAAAGAGCGCGTTTTGGAAGGCTTGAAGAAAAGAAACTTCAAGGAATTAGATTTGGTCGATGCGGCAATTAATGCTGACGACGAAAGAAAAAAACTGCAATTTGAGCTGGACTCACAACTTTCCGAGATGAACAAAATTTCGAAAGAAATCGGAATTCTGATGAAAGACGGTAAAAAAGAGGAAGCTGAAGCTGCAAAATCCAAAACTTCGCAATACAAAGAATCGAGCAAAGAATTGGAATCCCAACTGAAAGAAGTTGAGAAAAACCTTATCAACATCCTCTACCAGATTCCAAATATTCCTTACGAGAAAGTAGTTGCTGGCGTTTCTGCTGATGATAATGAAATCGTTTATGAATCTACAACAGTAGAAGGTCTTGGCGAAGGCGCCATTCCACACTGGGAATTGGCTAAAAAATATAATTTAATCGATTTTGAATTGGGCGTGAAAATTGCCGGCGCAGGTTTTCCTGTTTATCTGGGAAAAGGCGCACGTTTGCAGAGAGCTTTGGTTCAATATTTCCTGGACAAAAATACAGATGCCGGTTATCTGGAAGTGAATCCGCCACACGTGGTGAACGAAGCTTCCGGTTACGGAACGGGACAATTGCCTGATAAAGAAGGACAAATGTATTATGTTGGCGCAGATGATTTATATCTGATCCCAACAGCTGAGGTTCCTGTTACCAATATCTACAGAGATGTGATCATTGATGAGAAAGATTTGCCGATCAAGAACACTGCTTTTTCGCAGTGTTACAGAAGAGAAGCGGGAAGTTACGGTGCACACGTGAGAGGCTTGAACAGACTTCACCAATTCGAAAAAGTGGAAATTGTGAGAATCGAGAAACCGGAAAATTCTTATGCTGTTTTGGAAGAAATGGTAGAACATATCAAATCCATTCTGGAAGATCTGGAATTGCCGTACAGAATACTGAGACTTTGCGGTGGCGACACCGGTTTTGCTTCAGCAATGACTTACGACTTCGAAGTTTGGAGTGCGGCGCAGGAAAAATGGCTGGAAGTAAGTTCTGTTTCCAATTTTGAAACGTTCCAGGCTAACCGTCTGAAATGCCGTTATAAAGGTAATGAAGGTAAATCCCAATTGGTTCACACCCTTAACGGTTCTGCAATGGCTTTGCCAAGAATTATGGCAGCTTTGCTGGAAAACAACCAAACGCCGGAAGGTATCAAATTACCAAAGAAAATCGCAGAGTATGCGAGATTTGAATTGATTAATTAATTTGAAGAACTAGAATTTATCGCAAAGGCACAAAATTCTATTTTACATAAATCTTAAAAGTCGCAAATTGTACTTTGCGACTTTTTTGTATTTATATTAAACTAATCTTTGTCATTCCGAAGGAATCTCGACAGTTAAGTTTAGATTTCCCACGGAATGACAAACTTAATGCAAAAGTATTATTGAGGCAAACGCCTTTGCGAACCTTAAAAATATTTTCAAGAATGTCAAAAAACCTTGCGAAATTTGCGTTTAGGATAAATTATTTCTTCAAATTCAAAAAATAATTCCAGATCAATCGGATTTCTCCGTAATCAAAATCTGAAGGCAGGACAGATTTCCAATCGTTAATATTTTCTTTAGGCTCAGCTTTGAATTGTTTTTCGAAAGCTTCAATTTTACTTTTTGGATAAATTCTCAGCAAGTCATTTCTGTCCAATAAATTTTGCTCGGCATATTTTGAAAGATGACCGAAAATTGTAGAGTTCACCAATCCTCTTTCTTTAGCAATTTCAGCAACAGTTTTCCCATTTTGGAATAGTTGGTAAGTTAAAACGTGAGTTGGAACTTTCTTGATGGTCATAGAGACTTCAATATCTTTTTCTTTATCGAATAGAGGCGTTTCCAATAGGTAAACCTCTTTCAAATCTTTCAGATAATCTTCAATATCATCCAGCCATACGCGAAAATCTTCATTGAAAGCTTTCAACCCTTTAACACCTTTGGTCTCCGAATAGAAATCCTTGAGTGGAGAAAACACCTTCTCATTCACATTCGTGAAAAAGAAATTAACCGCACCTTTTGCCTTGATTTCAATCTCAATCCATTCTTCCTCACCTTGCAAGAATTTCTGAGTTTTCTGAACTAAGATTCTCTCGAATTTTTGAAAGATAGTGATATAATTTTCAATGTCAGCTTTCAGACAATGATAGAGATAATCTGCTTTTTCTTTGTCAATGAACTTACTGCTTCGGCTAATCACCATCCAGTTTTCCAAAGCGGACTGAAACCAGACACAATCAATCCTTCTAATGACTTTTTGGATGCTGTAATCGTATTTTTCCGCATTAATGATTTCCTCAATTTTTGCATTGGCATGCGTTTCATCCTGGAATTTCGAAACCCTTTTATCACTGAAAATAACTTCAGGTGTGATTTTGGATTTAAGGACGATTCCTTCCAACGTTCGACAACGTGATAATGCAACATAAACCTGTCCGGAAGCGAAACTTTTTCCTGCGTCGATGATCAATCGGTCAAACGTCAAACCTTGACTTTTATGGATCGTAACCGCCCAAGCCAAACGGATTGGAAACTGTTTGAAGCTTCCCAGAACTTCTTCTTTGATATTTTTCTCATCATCCAAAGAATATTTTTTCTGTTCCCAGGTTTCCGCTTTTAGTGTGATTTCTTCTTCGCTTCCGTCGAGAATGACAGAGATTTCGTCCTCATCGAGATAAGAAATTTGTGCTAATTTTCCGTTGTAATATTTTTTATCGGACGAAGTATCATTTCGGATGAACATGATCTGCGCACCGACTTTCAGTTCCAGAACTTCATCATTCGGATATTGTGTTTCCTTGAATTCTCCTACGACATCGGCTGCATAGGAATGAAGTTTCCCGCCCAGTTCTTTTAATTTTTTCTGATTGATATCATCCGCCATTTTGTTGTGCGAACAGAGATAAACATAAGCTTCATCTTTCGGATCGAAGTCGGGCTGATACCTTTTGTTCAAAGCTTCAAAATCGATATCTTCTATTATTCCGTCTCGGATGGCATTTAGGATTTCCAGGAAATGTTCATCGGTTTGTCGGTAAACTTTGGTCAGCTCCAGCGTGATAAAATTACTTCCTTCCAAAGCTTTGGCGTTAAAAAAGAAAGGTGAAGAATAATACATTGAAAGAATGTACTCATCTCTTACAACCGGCGGCAACTGATAAAGATCACCAATAAATAACATCTGAACGCCTCCAAACTTTTGCTGATTCCGACGGACATGTCTCAATGCAAAATCCATCATATCCAGAACATCGGCACGCAGCATTGATGCTTCATCAATAATGATGATCTCGATTTCACGGAGTAGTTTCAGCTTGTCTTTCCGGTATTTGAAATGCGGCATCAGATCCGCAATGTTGTTGGCAAGATTCTGGTCGATTCTTTCCGTGGTTGGCAGAAAAGTCCTGAGCGGCAAACCAAACATAGAATGAATAGTTACGCCACCTGCGTTGATGGCAGCAATCCCGGTTGGCGCTACAATAATGTGTTTTTTCTTGGTTTTTTTTACAAAATCATTCAGAAATGTAGTTTTCCCGGTTCCGGCTTTTCCTGTTAAGAAAATGCTTCTGTTGGTGTGTTCTACGATTTCAAAAAGAGAGTCATTCATCGATTCAAAAATACGGAAAAAAAGAAACAGGAATCAAGTAAGAAGAAACAGGGAAAAGACAGAAGATTTCAAACAAAAATACTTCAAGAGCCTGAGCCTGACAAAAATCTATCAGTCGTCAACCAACTACTACTTAATCCTATCCGTATTTTGTTTCAAAAAGCTATCCCAGCCGGAGTAAGATTTATCAGTAGAGATATTTCCTGAGTTGAAGTGGTGACAAACGGCAACGGCTAATCCGTCAGATGCATCCAGATATTTTGTCGGGAATTCTTTCAGTTTCAGGAGATTTTGCAGCATTCCTGCAACCTGTTCTTTGCTGGCATTCCCATTTCCGGTTATCGCCATTTTTACTTTTTTAGGAGAATATTCTGTAATCGGAACATTTCTGTGAAGACTTGCGGCCATTGCAACGCCTTGAGCTCTTCCCAGTTTCAGCATACTTTGAACGTTTTTTCCAAAGAAAGGCGCTTCCAAAGCTGTTTCATCAGGGTGGTATTCATCAATTAATGCCAGAGTTTTGTCGAAGATAATTTTAAGTTTGGTTTCGTGATTTTCATATTTTTTAAGAATCAATTCGTGGATTGCAATTAGTTCCATTTTATTTCCCTTAACAGAAATAATTCCAAATCCCATAACACTTGTCCCCGGATCGATACCCAAAATTATTTTTTCGACTAGCATAATGGCAAAATTACGTTAATGTTTTCATAAAAACCTGTCTTTACAATATATTTTCACAATGAAAGTTATTAAATTTAGAAACCAAAAAATTAACAATCAAACATGAAGAATTTTTTACTGACTACGGCAGTCGTATTCTACGCAGGTTATGCAACACCTGTGTTTTCTCAAAAAGCCGAAACACCAAAATTTATTAGTAATACGGAGGGAATCAAAGAATATTCCCTGAGTAATGGGATGAAGGTCCTTCTGATGTCTGACCCTTCTCAGAGTAACGCTGTTGTAAACATTGTTTATAATGTTGGTTCCAAGCACGAAGGTTATGGCGAAAAAGGAATGGCTCACTTGCTGGAGCATATGTTATTCAAAAGCACCAAAAAGTTAGGCGATATCAAAAAAATGCTGTCTGACAAAGGTGGAAACGCTAACGGGACAACTTGGTATGACAGAACCAATTATTATGAGGTTTTCCCTTCTAATGATGAGAATCTGAAATGGTTTCTGGAAATGGAAGCCGACAGAATGGTAAATGCCACAATTCTTCAGTCGGATCTGGATAAAGAATTTTCTGTTGTAAGAAATGAATTCGAGATTGGGGAAAATAGCCCAAGTGGAGTTTTAATGGAGCGTATTATTTCTGCTGCATACCTTTGGCATAATTACGGAAACAGTACGATTGGGAGCAAGGAAGATGTTGAAAGAGTAAAAGCTGTGACACTTAGAAAGTTTTATGAAAAATATTATCAGCCGGATAATGCGACTTTGATTGTTGCAGGAAAATTCGATGAGAAAAAAGCGTTGGAATATATTGCGCAATATTTTTCCACCATTCCAAAGCCTGCGAGAGTTCTGGAAACCCCTTACACAGTAGAACCGGCTCAGGACGGTGAACGTTTTGTGGAACTGAAGCGTGCTGGTGACAGCAAGGTAGTTGGAGCATTGTACCACACTGTCCCTTATGCGGATAAAGACTACGCGGCGCTGGACGCTTTGCAAGAGATTTTGACCGCTGATCCGTCCGGATATCTTTACAAAGCGATGATCGACTCTCACAAAGCAGCGTCAGTCTACGCTTATCAGCCGCTGGTTAGAGATGCAAGTTATATGTATTTTGGTCTGGATATACCGGCGGACAAAGATCTGAAAACAACGGAGAATGATTTCCGTGCAGAGCTGGATAAAATCGCTACCATCAAATATACAGAACAGGATGTTGCAAGAGCAAAAGCTAAAATCCTAAAGCAAATAGAGAACATCAAAAATAATACGATTGGTTATGCTGTTAATCTGACAGAGATCATTGGTGCCGGGAACTATAAGCTCGGAATGCTTTATCGTGATACGGTAGAAAAACTGACTGTTGCAGATATCCAGAGAGTTGCGACCAAATATTTCAAAACCAATAACAGAACGGTGGGTGTTTTCATCCCTTCAAAAGATGAGGTTAGAGTTAAAAATATCGAGTACACCGATGATCAGATCGCAACGTTGACCAAGGATTACAAAGGGAAAGCTTTGGAAAAAGAAGCAGCTCCTTTCGAAGCCAGCATCAAAAATCTGAAAGCCAATCTTACAGAAGGGAAATTGAGCAACGGGATGAAATATGGCTTGATCAAAAAAGACATCAAAGGTGGCAAAGTACTTGGTAGTTTCCGTTTCCCTGTAAGTAATGCGAAGGATCTGAATGGAAAGGCTGATGTCGGCTCTCTAATGGCTCAAGTGCTTAAAACCGGGACTAAATCTCACACCAAGGAACAAATCCAGGATATGCTGGACGAATGGAAGTCTAACATCAATTTCGGATTCAGTGGCCAGACATTATTTGTGAATTTCAGCACGTACAAAGAAAGCTTGCCAAAAGTAACGTCATTAATCAAAGAAATTCTGACCGAATCTACTTTCCCGGAAGCTGAATTAGTAAAGACTGTGAACGAGTATAATACTTATTTGGAAAGTTCATTGAACGATCCGCAGTCTATCGCTTTCACAGAGATCGAAAAAATCACGGAGAATTATCCTAAAGAAAGCATCTATTACACAGCTTCTACACAGGAACAGATTGATAACAATAAGAAAGTGAAAAGAGAACAGCTGGTTGATTTCTACAACAAAATATTGGGAGGTAACAATGGTGTTGGTTCTGTGATTGGTGATGTTGATACCAAAACAACAGCTGCATTATTAGAATCAACTTTTGGAAAATGGAATTCAAAATCAACTTACGAGTTCATCAAACCAGAATTATTCGCTACCAAAAAACAAGACAAAGATTACCTTACTCCGGATAAAGAGAACGGAGCAGCGGTTGGGAAGATTAGTTTCTCTATGGATAGAAAATCTCCAGATTATCCAGCCTTTGTGATTGCCAACGAAATGTTAGGAAGTGGAGGTTTCTTAACGGCGAGAATCCCGACAAGACTTCGTGAAAAAGAAGGAATCAGCTATGGTGCAGGCTCTTACATCAACATTCCAATTGATAACAACGTAGCGTCTTGGGCTTGGTATGCGTTCTTCAATCCGACAAAAAAAGAAGCAGTGAACAAAGCTTTGAAAGAGGAAGTGAACAAAGCAGTTAAAGATGGTTTCACAGAAGAAGAATTCAAATCTAACTTAACGTCTTGGCTTAACTCCAGAAAAACCGGTCTTGGAAACGATAATACCTTGATGGGATTGGTAAATTCTCAACTTCAATATGGTCAGTCTTTGGACGAGTACGATGCTTTGGAAACAAAAGTTTCTGCGCTTAAAGTCTCTCAAGTCAATGATGTCCTTAGAAAATACATCAGCGAAGACAAGATGACTTCAGTTTTTGCGGGAGATTTCAACAAAAAATAATCTCTTAATTATTATTATAGAAACCCTTTCAGAGTTCCAAATTCTGAAAGGGTTTTGTTTTTTATGGGCAGAAAGAATTTTTACTTGGCGCGCTCCATCAGCATTTTTCTTGGGCCTATATTTATTTCCTGCTTCAAGATATCCCTGGTTTTCATATCAATATAATACTTGCTGACAGCCTGTTTAGAGGAAATGTCATCGGTGGCTGTCACTATCCATACATCTATATTGTTAAGCTTGTCTTGTTTTGTATCCAGAACATAAGCCTTGATGACACCTATTGCTGTTTTTGGATTATAATCAAAAATTGAAATTTCTGTTTTGTAGCCTTGTTTAAGTGGCATCCATCTTATAAGCTGTGGATAAAGATTGCTGTCGAAATAGTCGTTTTTGACAGTTTCATTGATGGTGATTTTATTGTTGTCTGCTTTATCCAGATAGAAACCTGTAACATTGGTCTTCGCGAAGTTAAGTTCAATATCCCGCTGCATATTGTAGGACGTATGTTTGACTGGTTGAAAATTTTTGATTTCGCTAACAGACTCGTCCACCCAATCCGGCTGGTTTTTCATTGTAACAGTAGTCGTTACAGATAACGTTTTTTCTTTTTTACTGATTTGAGTAGAGACTTCGCCAATTTCTATTTTGGCTGTATCTTTCACAGCGAACCATTTCATCTTATAAGTTTCATCCTTGACCAGTGAGTGGTCTATGTTGTTGTGCGCCGGTGTCTGGAAGACGTCTTGGGCATAGACGATACTTGTCATCATAGAAAACAAGATTGCGAATAAAGAAAGCTTAGTTGTCATAAAGTTGTTTTAACTATTAGTCAGCTAATTATCTTATATGTTACCATTCATTAAAGTATTAATACCGAGAAATATAAGCATTCAAAATTATAAATTTATCTGCCCCAATTGATATCGATCTATATGGTTAAAAAACAAAAAATAATCGAAGGAACCAGAGATGTAACACCGAGGTAACAGAATAGCATATCAAATATTACTGTCAAGACGGCAAAAATAATTCCTGAATCTCAACCAAAAACCACCTCAGATTCTTGAAGTGGTGTTGTATTACTTTTCTACCAGTCGTCTATGATAATTGATCTGCCCGAGATGGTAATTCAGATGCGTCGCCAGATGAACAAGGAAATATTCCGTTGACGTTTTTTTCCCTAAAACCAAAAGCGGATATTCTTTTTTCAGATCCTCATCAGATACAGACTTCAGAGAGTCTTTAATTATTGCAATGGTATCCTTAAGATCAGCAATTAGTTTATCTCTGGGAACATTTTTATCAGCAAATTCCAAATCCCGGTTTCTTACATAAGCAACTCCTCCGATTTCTTTTCCAATGTAAGTTTTGAGATTGCCAATAAGATGCAAAGCAAGATTCCCAGCCGAATTAGAAACGCTGCCTTCCACTTTCCATATATTAGATTCCGATTGATAAAGATTAAGTTCCTCAACGACTTTGTTCAGGTCTCTTTTAAAAAGTGAGATTAAAGTTTCGTTTAACATCGGTTTTAATTTTTGATTCTAAGATCAGAAACAATGATTTTGTAATGGTCACAATCTTCGAAGCAGATGCCGTTTTCTTTCCAGTAAGGATTTTTTGGTTCAATGATGGGAACTTTATGATATTCCAGATTTGCAACAATGTTCTGAAATTCTTCCAGAGTCTCTGGATAGAAAACCAAAATATCATCTTCATCAAATTGAGATTCCGGAATATTATTATCTTGAGTGAATTCCAAATGCCAGTTTTCATTGTGCTTGCCAAGAAAAACACCATCATAACCATTATGGTCTTTAAAATCTCCAAGAACTTTAAAGTCCAAAACTTTAATATAAAAGCCAATCAACTTCTCCAGATTCTGAGTATGTCTTGCGTATCGGAAAACCATTGGATTTAGAAATTAATGAAAATAAAAATCGTCCAGCTTTTCTTCACAAAGTGTTTTCACCACATTCACCCAACTTTGTTCCTCATTCAAACACGGGATATAATCGAATCTTTCACCTCCACCGTGGAGGAAGATTTCCTTGCCTTCTTCAGAAATTTCTTCCAAGGTTTCGAGACAATCGGAAACGAAAGCAGGGCAAACTATTGCCAGTTTTTTGATGCCTTTCTTGCCAAGACCTTCCAAAGTAGCATCTGTATAAGGTTCCATCCATTTGTCTTTTCCCAGTCGGGATTGGAAAGTCACCAATGCTTTCTCTTTTGGAATGCCCAAATTCTCACAAACCAACTCCGTCACTTTATAACATTGGTGTCTGTAACAGAATTTGTGCGAAGGATTGTCTTCTTTCTGACAGCAATTATTCATATTGCAGGTCTTCGTGGGGTCGGTTTTGTAAATATGACGCTCCGGAACACCGTGATAAGAAAACTGCAACAGGTCAAAATCTGCAGGCAGTTTCTCTCTGATACTTTCTGCCAGAGAATTAATGTAAATCTCGCGGTCATAAAACGGTTCTACATAATTAATTTTAATGTCCGGAAAGAATTTTAGTCGAACTTCCTCGGCTTTGTCAATCACTGTTTCCGTCGTGCTCATTGCGTATTGAGGATAAAGCGGGAACAACGTGATATTTGTAACGCCTTGATCCACCAATTCCTGAATGCCGGTTTTGATTGATGGCTCCGCATAGCGCATTCCCAGACCAACCGGAACATCCACCAATTCCTGAAGTTTTTCCTGCAGTTTTTTGGAAATTACAATCAGTGGCGAACCTTCGTTTGTCCATACCGTTTTGTAAGCTTCTGCTGATTTCTTTGGTCTGGTTTTCAGGATAATTCCCTGGACCAATAATGCGCGGAAAATCCAGCGGTAATCGATGACTTTTTCATCCATCAGGAACTCATCAAGATATTCTTTAACATCGTTGACATCAGTAGATTTTGGCGAACCGAGGTTGACTAGGAGAATTCCTTTTTTGTTGCTATTTTCCAAAATGAGTTTTTAATAATTTTTAAAAATATTTAATTCTCGCAGATTTCCGATATAGCCGATATTAAATCTTACTTTAAAAATCTGCAAAATTCGCCAAATCTGCGAGAACCTATTTTATCCGTTTACAGCTTCCACATTCTCTACCAATTCCGGAACGAATTGTTTCAGAATACTTTGGATGCCGTTTTTCAGAGTTGCAGTGGAAGATGGACAACCACTGCAAGCACCTTGAAGAAGCATTTTGGCGGTTTTGTTTTCTTGATCGTACTCAATTAAAGAGATTTTCCCGCCATCGTTTTCTACAGCAGGTGCTACATATTCGTTCAGGATATCACTGATTTTCTGCTCGTCGTCCGTATATTCTCTGTTGATGATTTTCAAGACAGGATTTTCATGCTGATGAGGATCCAGATTGGAAATCGTTTTTCCTGCCTGCAAAAATTCTGCGATGAAAGAACGAACCTGATTCATAATCTCGTGCCATTGGAATTGCTCATCTTTGGTAACCGCAACGAAATTGTCGCTTACATAAACTTCCTTCACAAAATCGAAAGCGTCGTATAATTCCTTTGCCAAAGGCACTCCGTCAGATTCTTCCTTAGACTTGACTTCAATAAAACCATCCATCAGCATCTTGCTGGAGATGAATTTCATCACCGCAGGATTCGGTGTCATTTCCGAATAAATCTGGTAAGCTTCTTTTCTTTTCTGAAGATAGATTCTCGGGTTGGCCAGCAATTCGTCTTCGATGATATTTTTAAGACTTTCTGCAACGTGTTCCCATTCGACAGTATCTTCTTTCGCTACTGCAATAAAATTGGCTGTGATGAAAATCCTGTTTACAAAAGGATAGTTGAACAATTCCTGAGCTAACGGAATTTCGGAAACGTCAGAATCTCTGTCCAGTTCCAATGAACCGGGAATCAAAGTGTAATCCGTGACGAACTTCATTACTTTCTTGTTTTCCGTAGGTTCTATAATGATTTCTCTCATTTTAAGTATATTGAACTACAAAATTATCGTAATTTGGTGGAAGAAAAAAGCTGATAAATCCCAATGTTATGTTAAGTTTTGATTATGAGAAGCTTTGCGGATTTTCGATTTTTTCTATTGGTTTGATTTTGGCTGAATGAATGTTAAAATTGGATTGAAAGACCAATCTGCGCCCCGGCCTGAGTGGAGCTCTTTTTGTTCTCGCGGGGAAAAGCTTCGGCACAAAAAAGTGGGAACGGAGGACGGATAAAGGCGCCCAAATAAATATCACTTAGAAAATCAATTATCATTTATTAATTATCAATTATAAAAATATGGCAATCATCAGAGAACTTTTAGGCAAAACGCCTCAACTTGGAGAGAATACTTTTGTGGCGGAAACGGCTGTGATTATCGGCGATGTGACGATGGGAAAAGACTGTAGTATTTGGTACAATGCGGTTTTGAGAGGCGATGTTTATTATATCAAATTGGGCGATAAAGTCAATGTTCAGGACAATGCGATGATACACTGCACTTATCAAAAAAGTCCGACAACGATTGGAAGTAACGTGTCGATTGGACATAATGCTATTGTCCATGGCTGTACAATAAAAGATAATGTGCTGATAGGGATGGGCGCGATTGTAATGGATGATTGCTTAGTAGAAAGTAACTCGATAGTGGCTGCAGGTGCGGTTGTAACTGCCAATACGCATATTCGTGAAGGTGAAGTCTGGGCTGGCGTTCCCGCAAAAAAAGTAAAAGATATTTCTTTGAATTTAATCGAAGGCGAAATTAACCGCATTGCTAATAATTATGTGAAGTACTCCAGTTGGTATAAAGAAGACTAAGTTGGTATAAAGATTGAATTTTCCATCAAAAAGTAAAGAATGAAACATCTAAATTCTTTTTGGGAAATTCTGAAAGAAACATTTAGAGAATGGATGTCATCATCGGCTGCTAAAGATAGCGCAAGTATGGCCTACAATGCCATATTTTCTTTGCCCGGGTTGTTGATTATCATTATTTGGATTGCGGGGCATTTTTTTGGTGAGGAAGCGGTGAATGGTGAAATCCGCCGTCAGCTGCAGGGAATAATGGGCTATGATGGTGCCAAAAGTATCCAGGATATTATCAAAAGTGCGATGATCGATAAAGAGAATTTCTGGATGAAAGCACTTGGAGTGGGGACTTTGGTTTTTGGTGCAACCAGCTTGTTTTTCCAGATGCAAAGTACGCTCAACAATCTTTGGGATGTTGAGGCGGCTCCCAAAAAAGCCTGGCAAAAATTTATCCTTGACAGAGCTAATTCGCTTGGAATGATTCTTATTATTGCATTTCTTCTTTTGGTAAGCATGCTTCTTTCGTCATTTATCGGTCTGGCTAATGATTGGATTACCAGATATTTTGGGCTAGAAACTTATGTGATTGTTCAGGCAACCAATTTTATTCTTGGTTTAGCCATTGTCACGGTTCTGTTTGCATTGATGTTCAAAGTTTTACCGGATGTGGAAATCAAATGGAAATCAGTGTGGATCGGAGCTGTTGTTACAGCATTATTGTTCAATGTTGGCAAAATGCTGATGAGTTTTTATTTTGATTTATCAAAGCCAACTTCTATTTTCGGAGCGGCGGGAACTGTAATTTTGCTGATGATGTGGATTAATTATTCCTGTCAGCTGGTGTTTTTCGGAGCAGAATTCACTAAAATTTTTGCCTATAAAAAAGGACACAAGATTGTTCCGTCCAAGCATGCCAAATGGAGTAAAGAAAAACTCTATAGAGATTCTGAACAAAAAGAGATATAATCAACTTCTAATTGCTTTTCAGGATTATTATAAAATAGATGTTGGTACAGATTTGGTTATTAGGTTTTACCTAATACTATTTGTAACAAATTAACGTTTTAAAATACAAATTATGATGAATTTAAATAAATGAAAAATACTAACACTCATAAAATGAATTGGTTTCAGCATTTTCTGATGATTTGTTCCGGAGGGAATATTCACTTGCTGAAAAAGTCACCATCCGAATGGAACAAGTTTGCCGGAATCGGAGGTATCGTTTTATTTACCGCTATTTTTGCGACGTTGTCTGCAGGATATGCAATGTTCACGGTTTTCGATAATCTTTGGGCATCTGTAGGATTCGGTATTCTTTGGGGACTGATGATTTTTAATTTGGACAGATATATTGTGTCTTCAATAAAGAAAACCGGAACCTGGTGGAATCAGATTCTGATGACCATTCCGCGTTTGATTTTAGCGACATTTCTTGGGATCATTATTTCAAAACCTTTGGAACTGAAGATTTTTGAGAAGGAAGTTAACAAGCAACTGAATACAATCATTCAAAGGAATAAGAAACAATTGCAGGCAGAAATGAGCGGAAGAATTTTGCAACAATCCGGACCTTTTGATCTGGAAAAGAAACAGATCCAGACCCAAATCAAAAACTATCAGATGGCTTACGATTCTGCTTCTGTGGAATTAGAGAAAGAAATTCTGGGAAAACAATCCGGCTTAACCAGCGGAAAAGTGGGTTACGGATCTAATGCTAAAAGAAAAGCAGAACTGAAAGAGCAAAAACGTGCCGACCTGGAAAATTATCAAAAACAAATGCAGCCGAGATTACAATACTTGGATACAGAAATTTCCAAAGTTTATTCTAACCTTGAAACCGAAAGGAAATCAACTGAAGGTATTGAAGACAAATTCAATGGATTTGCTGCAAGATTACAAGCTTTGGATGAATTGGGCAAAAATTCGGCAATCATAGCGTTGGCAGCAAGCTTTATTATGGGATTGTTTATTGTTTTGGAAATTTCGCCGGTTTTGATTAAACTAATTTCTTCGGTTGGCCCTTATGATTATCTTCTGGAAAAAACTGAAAATGAATTCAAGCTTTATTCTAAAGAGAAGATCAGAAAAGGGAACTCATTGACGGATTATCGAATTGATGATTTTGAGGATGACCTTAAAATCCGGAAAGAAAGAAAACGAAATCATCAAAATAATACATAAAAGAAAAGCTTCCAATTTGGAAGCTTTTTATTTTAAATTACCCACAACAAAAGGCTGTTCGGCATTATCATTATAATCTCTCATAAAGCCAATTTCTGTATTTTTTGTAATCACAGATTTTGATGTTCCTGAAAAACCATCCCCAAAATCGATACTGAAATCGATATAGCTCAATCGATTCTTGGTAAATTTCATTTTATTGAATACCAAGATGATGTTTTTGTCCTTCAGATTTTTCTGAAGACTCATCAGGTCTTTTCTTGTCATCTCTTTGTTGAAAACAACGGCTATCACTTTCTTATTCGAAGTAAAAGAAAGCATACTAAACACAAAAAGTGATAAAAATAATAGCGAGAAAAGTGTCGTCTTCTTCATTGCAAAAAACTAAGTTGCAAATTTAGAAAATGTTTCATTATAAAAATGTTTTTTTAACTGTTTTTTGGTAAAACTGGCGTAAAATTTCTAACATCTGATAATTTTAAAAAATAAATTTTCCAGTTCGTTTTTTTATTAATTTTATAGAAATAATTCATATGAAAAAATTATCTATTCTGATTTTCATTATGATAGGATTTTCTTTTTCTATCTTAATTAAATCACAGCAACCTTTTATAGGTCAGATTATGTTTGTTCCTTACAATTTTGCTCCGGTAGGCTGGCACGATTGTGATGGTTCTTTGCAGGCTATATCAGAAAATGAGGCTTTATTTGCTTTAATAGGAACAACTTACGGTGGAGATGGGCAGACTACATTTGCGCTTCCCAATGCTAAAGGAAGAGTAATTATTGATGATGGACAAGGACCTGGGCTGAGTAATTATCAATTGGGGCAAATGGGTGGCTCAGAAACAGTTACCTTAACCGTCAATCAATTACCGAGTCATAATCATTCAGTAATGGGAACTTCGGTAGAAGGTAATCAAAATTCTCCTGCAAACGGAGTGCCTGCCAATACTAAGGTATTGGATAAAGAGTATTCTGATTCTAATGCACCAGAATCCAAAACGACTATGAAATCTAGCATGTTAACTGTTGCAGGTGGATCCCAGCCACATAATAACATGATGCCTAGCTTGGCTATGAAATGTGTTATTTCCTTATATGGAATTTTTCCTTCACATAATTAATCATAAATTTAATTATCATGAAAAAAATAAAAATTAAAATATTGGTTTTTTTATTGATGTTATCTCTTAAATTGTCCGCACAAGGAAGTGACCCTTTTGTAGGACAAATTATGTGGGTTCCCTATAATTTTGCACCCAAAGGCTGGGCAGAATGTAAAGGACAAATATTACCTATTTCTCAAAATACAGCGTTATTTTCTTTATTGGGTACTACTTTTGGGGGGAATGGACAGACAACTTTTGCATTACCAGATATGCAGGGCAGAACTGTAATGGGAGATAGTGCTGATTATCCTACAGGAACAACAACTGGTGAGGCTAATGTTACATTACTCTCTACAGAAATCCCTGCACATACTCATGTTGTAAATGCCGTAAAAGTAGAAGGGAACCAAAATCTTCCTTCAGGAAATTTCCCGGCAGACACAAAAGCAGGTGATCCGGAGTATTCGGATGCTGTGGCTAATACAACTATGCACCCCCTCATGATTAATCCTACAGGTGGTGGACAGCCTCACAATAATATGCAACCTTATGGAACCTTAAAATGTATTATTGCATTACAAGGTGTTTATCCGCAAAGACCATAAGCATTAATTATAATCAGTAATTTAAAATATCATGAAAAAATATATTTTATTAATGATAATTCTTTTAGGATTTTATTCCGGAGAATTAAAAGCACAAGGCGATGGTACGCCTTTTCTGGGTCAGATATTATTTGTTTCATTCAATTTTGCACCCAAAGGCTGGGCAGACTGCAATGGGCAAATATTATCAATTGCCCAAAATCAAGCGTTGTTTTCTTTGCTGGGGACAACTTATGGTGGGAACGGATCGACAACTTTTGCCTTGCCTAACATCCAAAGCCGGGTTCTTCTTGGTGATGGAGGCGCCTATACATTGGGACAAAACGCTGGTGAAGAAAATCATACTTTAACGCTTAATGAGATGCCGGCTCATAATCATTTGGTAAATGCTGTGACATCAGACGGTAATAAAAGCTCTCCGGAAGGGAACCTCCCGGCAAATACTAAAGTTCTTGATAAAGAATATGCAAGTTATGGAAGTGGAAATATGACAACAATGAATAACGGAGTAGTAGGTCCAACCGGAGGAAACCTGCCACATAATAATCTGCAGCCATATGTAACTTTTAAATGTATCATTGCTCTGCAAGGGATATTCCCTTCCAGAAACTAAAAATTAAAGTCATGAAAAAAATATACATTCTTTTAACAATGGTTTTTTCACTGTGCTCAACTTCTGCACAAATAATTACTTTTAACGGATGCCATGGTTTGTTTAATGATCAGAATTTTATATTTAATAATACTGCTACAGATGGTAATGGTAAAAAAATCTACATAACAACGCCTGTAGATGGTGATCAATCTTGTGGTGGATTGGGAACTTGTGAATTCAAAATTCAATGGAACAATGCACTTACAAGATGGGAATTTTTGGCAGATTCTGGAAATGGAGATTTTATTAATCCATATTTAATTTATTATAATTCAACAGGAAATAATTCTGCAGCTAATCCACCGAATACTTCGACTGGATCATGGGTAGAGAATGTCTTAGTTACTGAAAATGCATGTGGAGGAAATCTTACACCTTCTAACTCTGTGATGACTGGCGATTTGCATACATCTACCCTTGCAGTAAACGATTTTTCAAAAGGGCAGATACAAATGTTTCCTAATCCTGTTTTGGATTATATTACTATAAAAGGAATTGACAATGCTAAAAATATTGTAATTATTAATATGGAGGGTCAAGAAATTTTAAAAACTGATTTTAAAGATCGGTTAGATGTAACTCAACTTCAAAAAGGAGTTTATTTTCTTAGAATTAATGACACTTATGGGAAATCTTATAGCTTGAAATTTATAAAGAAATAGATATCATGCTATTTTAATAATAAAAAGGCTGCATTTTTGCAGCCTTTTGTTATTTTGAAAATGTGTTTATAATGAGTAATTAGGCGCTTCCTGTGTGATAATAACATCGTGTGGATGAGATTCCTTCAATCCGCTTCCTGTAATCATTACCAGTTTCGAATCTTTTTGCAACGCTTCAATATCTTTTGCGCCGCAATATCCCATTCCAGCACGAAGACCTCCGGTCAATTGAAAAATCACATCTTCCAGTTTTCCTTTGTGAGGAACTCTGCCTTCGATGCCTTCCGGAACAAATTTCTTAGCTTCACTCTGGAAATAGCGTTCTTTTCCACCACGTTTCATTGCAGAAAGAGAACCCATTCCTTGGTAAGATTTGAATTTTCTTCCCTGGAAAATAATTTCTTCTCCCGGAGCTTCATCAGTTCCAGCTAAAAGTGAGCCTAACATAACTGCACCGGCGCCACTTGCAATGGCTTTTACGATATCTCCCGAAAGTTTGATTCCACCATCAGCAATAACCGCTACATTTTTCTTTTTGGCAAATTCGTAAACGTTGTAGATTGCGGAAAGTTGAGGAACGCCGACACCTGCAACAACTCTGGTTGTACAGATGGAACCTGGTCCAACACCAACTTTCAAGACATTTGCACCCGCTTTTATCAAATCTTTTGCGGCGTCTGCTGTTACGATATTTCCACCAACAATATCCAAATCAGGGAAAGTTTTTCTGATTTCTGAGATTTTGTCCAAAACCCCTTTCGAATGGCCATGAGCTGAATCAATGGCAACAATGTCAACACCGGCTTTTACCAATGCTGTGATTCTTTCAATAGTGTCGTCGCCAACGCCAACGCCGGCGCCGACAATCAGTCTTCCGCTTTGATCTTTGTTGGCATTTGGATATTCTAATTGATTATCGATATCTTTAATCGTAATCAATCCAACCAGTCTGTTTTTCTTGTCAACAATTGGTAATTTTTCAACTCTGTTTTTAAGAAGGATTTCTTTGGCTTTTTCCAGATTGGTGGTTTTGTCAGAAGTAATGAGATTGTCTTTTGTCATTATTTCTTCCACTTTTGCGGCAAGATTTTCCTGATATTTAACGTCACGATTGGTAATGATTCCAATCAATGTGTTGTTTTTGTCAACAACAGGCAATCCGGAGATTTTATATTTTGCCATCAGTTCTTTGGCTTCTGCTAAAGTGTGATCTTTGGACAATGTAACCGGATCAGAAATCATTCCGTTTTCTGAGCGTTTTACACGATTGACCTGCGCAGCCTGTTCTGCAATTGGCATATTTTTGTGAATGAATCCAAGACCACCAACTCTCGCCAATGCAATTGCCAAATCAGCTTCCGTAACCGTATCCATAGCAGCGGAAACAATAGGAACGTTAAGCGAAATTTTGTCTGTAAGTCTTGATTTTAATGAAACCTGATTAGGTAAAACTTCTGAATAAGAAGGGACTAGAAGCACGTCATCGAAAGTGATGGCTGTCTCTACAATTTTGTTATGAATAGACATCTTTACTTTCTTTGCAAAATTAAGTTATTTTTATGTAATTTGAAAATATCGTAATTTATTTGATAAATAATTAATATTCAGAGAAATGATGACGAATTAAATAATTGATGGTTGATAAATGGTTTTCAAATTCTTATTAGTATCAACTATCATTTATCGCCTATCACTGATTAAAATCTGCTGAGAATTCCCCAATGGATTTTTATTTCGTTGAATTTGAAAGGATTACCGAACTCATTTCCGTTGGAAATCTGGAAGCTCATCAAACCAATGGGAAGAAAAAAATTGAAACCCAACCCTAAACTGTAAAGCTTGGGCGTGATTCCCAATGCTTTGTTGGACATTTGTCCGTACTGCGCAAAGATGTCGAAAAAGGCCTGATCATTGACAAGATAGCGGTATTCGGCGCCGGCAAATGCGTAGAAATCGCTGACGAGACTTTGCTCATTGAAACCGCGCAGCGAATTCCAGCCGCCAAACCGAAAAAGTTCGTTGGTTGATAATTCGTTTTTGGAACTGAGCAACGCGGATTCTCCCTTGATATTGAGAAAGTGATTTCCGGACAAATTGAAGTTGTGTTCTGCAAAAATGAAATACCGAATTTGGTCAAATTTTTCCTGCGTGTCGTCGTAAGTCGTTTTCAGGAAATCGGCTTCCAGACGGATGTTGCTTTTGTTTATAAATAGTGGAATGTTGCTCCCTTCCTGATACTGATAATAAACGCCAATCCCTTTTTTGCTGTAATCCCGACCACTCGTGTACAGTGAATCCAGAATCGCAGAAGACTCAAAAGTTCCTTTGAGACCGAGTTTTTGCTTCGGTGAAATATGATAATAAATGGCGGGTAAAAATTTCACATTCGCAAATGTGGAATCCTGACGGAAGATATTGACATTCACGTTCAGGCCAACATTGCTCCCGAACGTGTACGGAATGTCGGTTTGCAAATCAAAAGTCTGGCCTTTGTCAGGATTTCTCTGCCAATAGATGCCAATACTTTCGAAGCTGTTGAACATATTTTTCATCTGGACATTCAGGGTTCCGTTGATAGTAAATTTCTCAGTTTTATCATTTCCAAAACCAATCATTCCGTCAAATGTATTGGTTTTCCGTTTTTGGGTGAAGAGAAAAACCTGTGTCGAATCTTTGGTGAATAATGTCTGAGGCGGCTTTTCCAACGACACAAACTGATGATTTTGCAAAGATTGATTCATAGAAACCAGATTCCTGTCATCGTAGTTTTTGCCGAGATATTGTTTGTTGAGGTTCTTAACGAATTGTTTCGGTAAACGCGTATAGCCTTTGAAAACAATGGCGTCAATTTTTCTTTGAGAAGCCGGAACAACTGAGATTTTAACCGATGGAATTCCGTTTTCCATTTTCCGGAATTTGGTTTTCACGCGGTTGAAGGCAAAACCTTTGTCCCGATATTTTTGATTGATGTTTTTTTTGAGTGAGTCTAAATTTTTGGTGTAAATCTCATTCTTTTGAAACTTCAAATCTGTAACTAAAGAATCTGAAAATTGGACTTTAGCCTGATTGAAATTGGGACCTTTGTCGTAATAGATTTCTGTCCGATTGTCTATTTTTTTGACGTCTTTCAGTTCTGTAAAGAAGTAAGAGTTCTCAGCCAAAGAATCCAGGAATATGACTGCTTTTGCCGAATCGGAAACGATTTTTTTAACGTTGGTTTCTTTATCGATGAGCCAATATTCTTTTTTCTGCGCGTTAAAAAGAACACAGAAAAAACAAAAGATAATGGCAATTAAATAATCGATTTTAACCACAATGTTCACAATGATTTTACACAAAGAACACCATTATTAAGCTCATTGTGAACTTTGTGAAAACTTAGTGTCTTTGTTGGTTATATAACAAAAAATCAATCCATTTTATTATACTTCTTCATCAGATTTTCATAAGTATTCTGAGGAAGAATCCATTTCAGAGGAACTCCGATTTTCTGTCCAAATTTTCCAAAATAATAATGCGCTTTCCATTTGGATTTGCCCAAAAGTTGTTCAACATAAACTGCAACATCCAAAGGTTCTGTTCCATCGCCAACGTGTGAATTCATTAAAGCATAAACTTTATCAAAGACATTTTTGTAAGGCTCGGAAACTTTTGTTTTGACACGATTTTCTGCAATATTGGTTTTGATATCGCCTAAATGGAGCGAGCAAACGTGGATGTTCCAAGGATACACTTCGTAACGCATTGCTTCCGTCACTTTGTCCAAAGCCGATTTGGAAGCGGAATAAAATCCTCTGAAAGGTAATCCCATTTCGGAACCGATGCTGGAAACATTAATGATTTTTCCTGATTTCTGTTCCCGCATTTTTGGAAGAACCGCTGTCATCATTTGAACAGCGCCAATCAAATTAAGATTGAATAACTTCGTAATATCTTCTTTTACTGAATCTTCAACTGCGCCAACCATTCCCATTCCGGCGTTATTAATCAGAACATCAATTCTGGTTTCAGTTTTCAGGATTTCAGAAATCGCATTGTCGATTTGGTCTTTATCGGTAATGTCTGTTGGAATTGAAACAAAATAATCAGAGTTCACGACCTTTCGGCTCAAACCGTAAACTTTGTTTCCTTTCTTTCCGAAATATTCTGCCAATGCGAATCCAATTCCGGATGAAGCGCCTGTGATGATGATAACTTTTGACATATTATTCAGTTTCTTTAGTTACGGATTTAAAATCCTCCCAAAATTCAGGATACGATTTCTCTACAACATCTTCATTTTCGATATTCAGTTCTTTAATCAAAGCAAACGGCGCAAAAGCCATCGCCATTCTGTGGTCGTTGTAAGTTGCAATCGAAATGTTTTCTTCCGGTTCTATGAATTCCGAAGATTCAATTTTTTCTACTGTGATGTGCGTTTTTCCGCCGATTTTCAACAACTCGTTTTGAAGTGCTACCAATCGGTCGGTTTCTTTCACTTTCAGAGTATGAAGTCCTGTGATGACGAAAGGGATTTTCAGCGCAGTTGCGGTGACACAAAGGGTTTGCGCAATATCGGGACAATCGTTCATATCAAGAGAAATCAATTCAGGATATTCGAAAGCTGGCTCGGGCAGCAAAGAAATCGAATTTTCTGCATAATCAGAAACCGTATTGATTCCGAAATATTTCCAATAGATTTCCTTAATCACGCTATCACCTTGTAAGGACAATGTATGATAACTTCTAAGATTAATCGATTTTCTGCCAATTGCTGCCAAAGAATAGAAATAAGAAGCTGAAGACCAGTCACTTTCCACCTCGTAATGTTCTATTCTTGCATTTTCCGGATGAGGTAAAATTTCGATTCTACTTTTTGCAAAATGAGACTTGATCCCGATTTCGTCCAGAATTTTCAAAGTCATTTCCAAATATGGTCGAGACGTGATCTCGCCTTCCAGTTCCAGTGTCAATCCATTTTCTAACTTTCCTCCTATTAAAATCAAAGAAGTCAAAAACTGGCTGGAAACATTGGCTGAGATTTTAACCAAATTGTTTTCAATCTTCTTTCCGATGATTTGCAACGGCGGAAAACCTTCTTTTTCAAGATAAGTAATGTCCGCGCCAAGAGATTGAAGCGCATCAACTAAAGGTTTGATAGGACGGTTTTTCATCCTTTCAGAGCCTGTCAAAATGGTTTTTCTGTCTTCAAAAATGGAATAATACGAAGTCAGAAATCGCATCGCTGTGCCGGCGTGATGGATATCAATGGTTTCGGAGTCCGATTCCAGAGCTTTTTTCAACAAAGTGGTGTCCTGAGAATTGGAAAGGTTGAGCATGTCAATATTCCCAAAGAGTTTCCCTAAAATCAAAAGACGGTTCGAAATACTTTTCGAACCGGTAATTTGTATATTTTTTCCGTCTATTAATTCTGATTTTTTTAATATCATTTTTCTGCATTGATGTAAAACGTATTATAGTATTAATGATTCAAATTCGTGAATACATTTTACATTAATACGTTGTACAATTATTTTAATTTTTCATTATTCTGATGTCGGTCTTTATCTCTATCAGTTTTAATTTTCATTTTTTTATCGAAGGCTGACTGCAAATCTGTTCCTGTTTGGTTGGCCAAACAAAGCGTTACAAAAAGAACATCAGCTAATTCTTCACCCAAATCTTTGGATTTGTCGGATTCTTTTTCTGACTGCTCACCATATCTCCTGGCGATGATCCTCGCAACTTCGCCTACTTCTTCTGTCAACATAGCCATATTGGTCAGCTCATTGAAATAACGAACACCAATGGTTTTTATCCATTCATCAACTTGTTTCTGAAGAGTTGTGATTTCCATTATTGATAGGCACCTAAAGTTGCAGGATAAGTCCGAGTAATTCCGACAATATCTTTAATAGTATTGTTATTATTCAGATTTGTACCCTTCTTTTTTGCAGGCGAGTCATCCTTCACTCTAAGATTCATTTTCTGGGTGAAATAATTCTGGAATTTCGGATCTTCATTTTTAATATTAGAATTATCAGGATTCAGTCCGGAATTAGAAGTGAACTTTAATAGAGAGTTTTTAAAATCTGTAATAAAACTTCCGCCATCAATTTTAGTATATGCAATCATATCTGGAACATCACCATACACGATAGAATTTTTTACATTCAAAACCGGATTTCCTACAACTCGTTCATCACCGTTTTGATAAATATTACTGGCAAAGATTCCAACAGCAGGCATTGACGAATTCAGATCCCAATAATTTGCAATGGTGCAATAATTAAGGTTATAAGTTCCACCACCGGCAATTGCGAGGTCAGCCTCACCACAGTTGTTCATCACTAAATTATTAGCAGTAATATTAGCAGCAATACCATAAATTCCTATGTTTTGGAAAGTATGGATGATTGTATTATTAATTTTTGCATCATTCTTTTTCAACTGAAGGCCGACGTTACCGCCAAAGATTCTGGCGTAATTCATATTAAGAAGAGATCCTTCTTCCATTTTGATGCCGTTCCAGTTGGCAGGAAGCGTGTCATATTTTGTGTCACTTCTATCGCCCCGGAAAATTACTTCGTTGCTCAATTCACCATTTACAGTCAATCCGGAATTTTTTGCGAAATTCATACCGCTGTTTTTCCGGAAATAGACTTTCGTGCCTTTTTCCATTGTCAAAGTTTTACCTTCTGCAACATTCAGATTACCGAAAATTACTTTTACTTTGTCTTTAGTCCAAGTTGTATTTTCGTTAATTGTTACAGGGTTTTCTCCAGTTTGAATAAAATACTCAGCATCCTGAACGACAGAGAATAGTGTTACTTTTTGTTCGCCGGCAGGTGAGCTGAAAACCACTTTGTCTTCGGCAATTGCTTCCGGAGCATTGGCAACCGGCGCAATTTCTACAAAAACATATAGACTATCTTTTCTTCTCAAGGCTACGTTTTCGAAACTAGTTCCTGTTTTTCCATCCACATTGATTCTGTAAAGAGAAGAATTTCCACCTTCAAGCGCAATTCTTGGAATCAGAACATCCTTATTTTCATTATTGTAAACCTTTACAGCATAAGTTTCCGAACGCATTTGGTTATAAACTGTATCGCAAAAAACGGTGTCAGTAGAGAATCTCAAAAGCTGAGTTGGTGAATCGAAAGAAATATCATCACGATTACAGCCTGCCAAAAGCAAAAGTGACCAAAATGCAATTCCAAAAAGTATTTTAATTTTCATTTATCTTGTTTAATCTTCAAAACTACAAAATTTAAATTTTTATTTTGTGAAGACAAAGATATTTTAATGATATTAAACAAAAAATCCTTTCAACTGCCGAAAGGATTAAGTATTTAAAAAAAAAGCAGTTTACTCTTTTATAATTTTTTTGTTAATTTTTTCTCCTGTTTTCGTAGTTCCAGAAATAATGTAAGTTCCTTTCACCAATTTTAAAACATTAATGGATTTTTCAGAATTGGAAATCTGTTTTAAAATTTTACCAGAAAGGTCACAAATTTTAATATTTAAAAGTTCTTCTGAAAAGTTGATGTTGTCTTTTATGGGATTTGGCGCAATAGTGATGGGTTTCAAAGAAATATCCTTAGCATCTAAAGCAGGACCATTTACTGTATATGAAACAGCTTCTGATTCTATATTTCCTGCGTAAACAGCTCTTACATAAACCGTAAATGCGTTAGTGAGAAAATCACACCCATCAGTAATCCCCCAACGTGAATCACATCCTAAAGAAGTCTCAGTTTGAAATCGGTATAATTCATTGCCACGATAGATATTGTATCCAATCAATTCATTACGAGGTGTTTCTGGTTCTTGCCAAGAAAGGGAGAAGATATTATTGTAAGGAAATATATGGGTGTGATACCAATTAAGATTTTGAACAGGATTCGTTTGTGAAACCACTAAATTACAAGCAATAATTGTAAAAATAAAAAGGAAATATTTTTTCATAAGTATTAGTTTAATTAGTTCAAATATAGCATTTTAAATGATGTGATTTAATATCTGATGTTCAAAATTTTAATAATTATTCAATGGAATGTAGGTTTATATAAAACAATCACAAAAAACTAACTAACATTTGTTAGTTTAATAAAAAAGTGTATTTTTGAATAAATCACATTCAATTTAGCTAACTGAGAATAATGAATTGAATGTCAAATGTTTAAATATGCAAATCACTGAAAAACATTTTTTAAACAAAGAAATTAACCTGACTGATTTACTGAAATCAGCTTATCGTCTGATGTTTACAGCCAAAACGATGACCGATTTGTTTGAACAGGAAAAAAAAATCACTTCGAAATATGTTCACGCCACTTCTCGCGGACACGAAGCTATTCAATTGGCTGTAGGAATGCAGTTGTTACCACAGGATTTTGTGAGTCCTTATTATAGAGACGATTCAATTTTGTTGGGCGTTGGATTAACGCCTTACGAATTGATGCTTCAACTTTTAGCCAAAAAGGATGATCCGTTTTCCGGTGGTAGAACCTATTATTCGCATCCAAGTTTGCGACGGGACGATTTTCCGAAAATGATTCACCAGAGCTCGGGAACAGGAATGCAGGCCATTCCAACCACAGGAATTGCAATGGGAATGAAATATAAAGAGGAAATCGGAATTGATGATAATTTTGAACAAAAACCAATCGCAGTTTGTTCGCTCGGCGATGCAAGCTGTACAGAAGGTGAAGTTTCCGAAGCATTTCAAATGGCCGCTTTGAAACAATTGCCAATTCTTTATCTTGTTCAGGACAACGAATGGGACATTTCTGCCAACGCCAAAGAAATCCGTGCGCAGGATATTACAGAATATATGCGAGGTTTCAACGGTATTGAGACTAGAACAATTGACGGAACGGATTTTATTAAATCTTACGAAACTGTCAAAGAATGTTTCAAAATCATTCGTGAAGAACGCCGGCCAATGTTGATTCACGCAAAAGTTCCATTATTAAATCATCACACTTCCGGAGTTCGAAAAGAATGGTATCGCGATGATTTAGAAGAATGCGCGAAGAATGACCCATTGATAAAACTTAGAAATAAACTTTCAGAATTCAATGTAGAAGATTCTGAAGTTGAATCGATTGAAAAAGAAGTTCAGAATCTTGTAAGAACCGATTTTGAAAACGCCATTTTAGCGGAAGACCCAAAGCCTGAAGATACTTACAAACACGATTTCGCACCAACACCAATTACTGAAGAAAAAGGAGAACGTTCTCCAAGCGGAAAAATCCCAACCGTAATGGTAGATTGCGCATTATTCGCCATCAGAGAATTGATGCAGAAACATCCGGAAGCTTTATTGTATGGACAAGATGTAGGTTTAAGATTAGGCGGTGTTTTCCGTGAGGCGATTACTTTAGCCGCGCAATTTGGGGAGAAACGGGTTTTCAATACGCCAATTCAGGAAGCATTTATCGTTGGTTCAACAGTTGGGATGAGCGCCGTTGGATTGAAACCGATTGTCGAAGTTCAATTCGCAGATTACATTTGGCCAGGTTTGAATCAATTATTCACTGAAGTTTCCAGAAGCTATTATTTGTCTAATGGAAAATGGCCGGTTTCAATGATTCTCCGTGTTCCGATTGGTGCTTATGGAAGTGGCGGACCTTACCACTCAAGTTCTGTAGAAAGTGTTTTGACAAATATCAAAGGAATCAAAATCGCTTATCCATCAACTGGCGCAGATTTAAAAGGTCTAATGAAGGCCGCTTTCTATGACCCAAATCCGGTTGTGATGCTGGAGCATAAAGGATTGTATTGGTCAAAAATCGAAGGAACAGAAGCAGCAAAAACGATAGAACCGGACGAAAATTACATCATTCCGTTTGGAAAAGCAAGGGAAGTTTTATTGTGCGACAATCGTCGGGATAAACCAACATTAACAATCATTACCTATGGAATGGGCGTTTATTGGGCTTCGAATGCAGCGAAACAATTTGATAATCAAATAGAAATTATCGATTTAAGAACACTCGCACCTTTGGATGAAAACCGTGTTTTCGAAAGTGTGAAAAAACACAATCGTTGCATCGTTTTGACAGAAGAGCCTGTAAACAATAGCTTTGCACAAAGTCTGGCAGCGAGAATCAGTGAAAATTGTTTCAGACATCTGGATGCGCCTGTAAAAGTAGTTGGTGCAAAAAATCTTCCTGCAATTCCTATCAATTCTGAATTGGAGAAAGAAATGCTGCCGAACACAGAAAAATTAATTAAAGAAATAGAACAATTGTTGAAATATTAATTAAACCACAAAAGGGACAAAAGGAATTTTAAAAATCAATGATATAAAGAGCAAAAAAGATAATTCTCAAACCATTTTGTCTTTTTTGGACTTTTGAAAAACTTAAAGAAATATGTATAACTTTTGTGACTTTTGTGGTTTAAAAACTTAGCTGAGCGTCAGCGCCTTTGTGAACCTTAAAATGTTTTCAATAATGTCAAAAAAAATCTTTGTGGACTTTGTGTTAAATAAACAAGATTAATAAAATGGAATTAGATTTAATTACAGATAAAAAAATAAAAATCAATAAAAAAGAATTGATTTTGTCAGAAGCCGCCAAGCTTTTCAAAGAAAAAGGTTTCGGAGGAACAAGTATGCGCGACTTGGCAGAAAAAGTCGGAATGGAAGCCGCAAGTATGTATAATCACATCAAATCCAAAGATGAAATTCTGGAATTGATTTGTTTCAAAATTGCCAATCAATATATTTCCCAATTGCAGGAAATCGAAAATACGAATCAAAGTTTTCAGGACAAATTGAGAGCAATTATCGGACTTCACGTTCAGTTGATTATCGAAGATTCGGCGTCGGTTTCTGTAGCGAACAATGATTGGAAATATCTTTCCGAAGAAAAGAAAAATCAATACAAGCAAATCAGAAAATCCTACGAAAAAAGCTTTGCCAACATCATAGAACAAGGAATGGAAAACGGAGAATTCAAAAAAATGAATGTTTCCGTCGCATTGTTCACAATGCTATCTTCCTTAAGGTGGATAGAACTTTGGTACAAACCAAGCCGCGACATCACACCTCAGGAATTGGAAGAAGATTTGAAAACTTTATTAATGAACGGCTTAAATAATTAGAATATAGATTGAATCTTTGTTAAGTTTTACGCCTTTGTGAACCTTAAAATATTTTCAATAATTTCAAAAATCTTTGTGCACTTTGTGTTCAAATAAAAAATAAAAATGTCAACAACATTTCATCCATTACGAGTAAAGAAAGTCAAGAAAGAAACACCAGATTGTGTTTCCGTGAGTTTTGATGTTCCTGCAGAATTATCGGAACAATTCAAATTCACGCAAGGACAATATTTGACATTCCGGCAAATGAATGGCGAGCAAGAACTGCGTCGTTCCTATTCTATTTGTGCAAGTCCGTGCGAAGGCGAGTTAAAAGTGGCTGTGAAAAAAGTTCCAGAAGGTTTGTTCTCCTCTTTTATGAATGAAAATCTGAAAGAAGGTGACGTTCTAGAAGTAATGCCGCCAATGGGGAAATTCTACACGGAACTCAACCCTGAAAATAAAAAAACGTACGTTGCTTTCGCCGCAGGAAGTGGTATCACACCTATTATTTCCATCATTAAATCAGTATTGAAAAATGAGCCACAAAGTCAGTTTATTTTGATTTATGGAAACAAAAATAAAGGAACGATTATTTTCAAAGAAGAAATCGAAGCGTTGAAAAATCGTTTTATGCAACGATTGAGTATTTATCACATTCTCAGTCGTGAAGTTGCTGATGCAGATTTGCTGAGCGGAAGAATCAATTCCGAAAAGGCAGAATCTTTTATTAAGAATATCATTCCGGCAGAAAAAATCGATGAAGTTTTCCTTTGCGGACCAGAAGAAATGATTCTGACTGTGAGAGATACTTTAATTCAATCCGGTGTTGAAGCCAAGAAAATTCACTTCGAATTATTCTTCAGTGCGGCTTCTGCCGAAAAGAAAAAAGAACACGAGTCGGCTGTCAATCAATCTGATGATAATTTTAGCAAAGTCACTGTGAAATTAGATGCAACCGCTTTGAAGCTAGATTTGGCTTATCACGGTCCAACGATTTTGGATGCGGCTTTACAGAATGGTGCCGATTTACCTTACGCTTGTAAAGGCGGAGTTTGTGCGACTTGTAAATGTAAGTTAGAGAAAGGCGAAGTAGAAATGGACATCAATTATTCTCTCGAACCAGACGAGATTGCCGCAGGATTTATTTTGTCCTGTCAAGCACATCCGCGCTCGGAGGAAGTGGTTGTGAATTTTGATATTAAATAGAATAATAATTATGGCAGCTATTTCCGCCTTCCACTCCCAATCTTTTTTGCCGACGATTTCAGTTTAAATAGAACTTGAGTCCACGCAAAAAAGGATTTCCGCTCAAGTCGGGCTGCAGATTCGGTGTAAAGCCAGTAAGGCTATAACCACGAAGTTTGTCATTCCGTAGAAATCTAAACTTAGCTGTAGAGATTCCTACGGAATGACAAAAGATAATTTAGATAGAATTAGTCTTTGCTAAGTTTTACGGCTTTGCGAACTTAAAAACAGTTAGTAGTTAAAAAAAAACTTTGCGCACTTTGCGTTCAAAAAACATAAAGAAAATGGAAACAACAGAAATCAATTTAGAAGAACATTTTCAGAATAAAATAAACAGCGAAATCCGTATTGAACCAAAAGACTGGATGCCGGATGCGTACAGAAAAACTTTGGTTCGCCAGATTTCTCAGCACGCGCATTCAGAGATTGTAGGGATGTTGCCAGAAGCCAACTGGATTACGCGTGCGCCAACTTTGAACCGGAAGAAAATCCTTCTGGCTAAAGTTCAAGACGAAGCCGGTCACGGGCTTTATCTCTATTGTGCTGCCGAAACTTTAGGCGTTACAAGAGATGAAACCATTAATGATTTGCATTCCGGGAAAGCCAAATATTCCAGCATTTTCAACTATCCGACTTTGACTTGGGCAGATATGGGTGCAATCGGCTGGTTAGTTGACGGCGCAGCAATTTTGAATCAAGTTCCGCTTTGTCGTGCTTCTTATGGTCCATATGCCAGAGCAATGGTGAGAATTTGTAAAGAAGAAAGTTTCCACCAGAGACAAGGTTACGAGCTGATGATGAAACTCGCACAAGGCTCGCCGGAGCAGAAAGCAATGGCTCAGGACGCATTTAACCGTTGGTGGTGGCCGACATTGATGATGTTCGGACCCAAGGATGCCGACTCTGGAAACACAGAACTTTCAATGAAATGGAGAATCAAACGTTTTACCAATGACGAGTTAAGGCAGCGTTTCGTGGATGTTTCTGTGCCACAGGCTGAATATCTGGGCTTGACAATTCCAGACCCAGATTTGAAATTCAATGAAGAAACTGGACATTACGAATTCGGAGAAATCGATTGGGATGAGTTTTGGAAAGTGGTTAAAGGCAACGGACATTGCAACAAAGAAAGAATTGAAACCCGCAAAAAAGCCTTCGATGATGGCGCTTGGGTAAGAGAAGCCGCAACTTCTTATCACGAGAAAAGAAAATTAAGAGAAGAACGAAACAGAAAAACAGTATAAATTATTTCTCGCTGATTTTGCAAATTTGACAGATTATTTATTTTAAATCAGCAAAATTTGTGTAATCTGAGAGAGATAACAAATAATATACAAAAAGATTAAGGTCTATTATCTCTAATCTTTTTGTCTCTAATCTGAAATATTATGCAAAATACAGAATGGCCGCTTTGGGAGGTTTTTATCAGGAGCAGACAAGGCTTGGACCACAAACACGTGGGCAGTCTTCACGCAGCTGATGCAGAAATGGCAATCCAAAACGCACGTGATGTTTACACGAGAAGGATGGAAGGTGTCAGCATTTGGGTTGTAGAATCCAAGCACATCCACGCCACCAATCCCGATGATTCCGAGGCATTTTACGAACCTTCGGAAGACAAAGTTTATCGTCATCCAACGTTTTACCACGTTCCGGAAGAAGTGAAGAATATGTAAAAAAATTCCCCTCCCTTGGAGGGGCAGAATTTCAAAGTATTTGAAATTCGGGGTGGTTTATAACGCCAATTACAAATGAAACCAATGAACAATAATTATCTCAATTATATATTACAGCTCGCCGACACCAGTCTGATTCTCGGTCAGCGTCTTTGCGAATGGTGTGGAAAAGGTCCAGTCTTGGAACAGGATATTGCAATGTCAAATATTGCTCTGGATTTGTTGGGAGAATCTTCCAACTATTATCAGTATGCAGCCGAAATTCAGAATGAAGGGAAAACAGAAGATGATTTAGCTTTCCTGAGAAACGAACGTGCGTTCAAGAATTTGCTTTTAGTTGAAAGAGAAAATGGACATTTTGGAGATACGATTGCAAGACAATTTTTTTTCGATGCCTATCATCATCTTCTATTGACGGAACTGAAAAATCATTCCGATTTGAAACTCGCTTCCATTGCTGAAAAATCTTTGAAAGAAGTTACTTATCATTTAAAATGGAGCAGCGAATGGATGATTCGTTTAGGTGATGGCACAGAAGAAAGTCATAACAAAATCCAAAAGTCAGTGAATGATTTGGTGGATTTCACAGACGAAATGTTCATTCCGACAAACTGGGAATTAGAATTAATTGAACAAAACATCATTCCGGATATCCGAACTTTCCGAACCCAATGGGAAACAAAAGTTCTGGAAATCCTGAATGAAGCAACTTTGTCTGTTGATTTCTCAAAATCGAGACAATTAACAGGCGGAAAAGAAGGAAAACACACCGAAAAAATGGGTTACATCTTAGCCGAAATGCAAATGATGCAACGCACTTATCCTAATATGGAATGGTAGAATTATAAGCAAAGGCGCAAGAGTTGTGAATAGAAAACTGCCTTAAGTCGCAAAATATAGCGCACAACTTTGCGACTTAAAACATTGAATTAATTAAAATTATTTATCGCCTTTGCGATAAAAATAAAATGACAATTACAGAAAACGACATATGGCAAATCTTAAAGGAGGTTCCCGACCCGGAAGTTCCTGTTCTCAATCTTTTGGATTTGGGAATCATCCGCGATGTGAATCTTAATGAAGACGAAATCGAAGTGATTGTGACGCCAACATATTCCGGCTGTCCCGCCACATCAATGATTAATATGTCGATTAAACTGAAACTGATTGAAAAAGGTTTCAATAACATAAAAATTACCAATCGATTAAGTCCAGCTTGGACCACCGATTGGATGACGGAAGAAGGAAAACAAAAACTGAAAGCTTACGGCATCGCACCACCTGTTTATTCAAAAAATAATGACGAATTATTCTCAAAAACAGATGAGGTCGAATGTCCGCTTTGTAGTTCGAAACATACGCATTTGGTAAGCCAGTTCGGTTCCACTGCATGCAAAGCATTATACCAGTGCGATGATTGCAAAGAACCTTTTGATTATTTTAAATGCCATTAGATATTTATTAGTTGATGATTTATAGTTGTTAGATTTAATAATAAGTCTTTGAGTTCTTGGCTAAGTTTTACGCCTTTGTGAACTTAAAAACATCTAGTAGTAAAAAAACTTTGCGCACTTTGCGTTCAAAAAAATACATTGTACAAAAAAAAATGAAAATAGGAATAGTCGGTAGCGGAGCGATGGGAAGCGGAATAGCACAAGTTTTGGCAACAGCCGGAAACGAGGTTTTGTTGTACGACAGCAATCCGATTGCCGTAGAAAAAGCCGGACAAAATCTCGAAGCTCAGTTCCAAAAATTAGCCGAAAAAGGGAAATTTACTTATGAAGAAGTAGAAACTTATTTCGATAATATCCGATTGAGTGATAAATTATCAGAATTAAAAGATTCGGAATTAATCATCGAAGCTATTATTGAAGATTTGGAAATCAAGAAAGAATTGTTTCAAAAGCTGGAAAGTCTCGTTTCCGAAGATTGCATTCTAGCAACCAACACATCATCTCTATCTATTGCATCCATTGCATCGGCTTGTCAGAAACCAAATCGTGTGATTGGAATTCACTTTTTCAATCCTGCGCCTTTGATGGCTTTGGTTGAGATTATTCCCGCAGTTCAAACCGATAAAGATTTAATTTCAAAAACTAAAAGCTTAGTAGAAGGCTGGAGAAAGCTTCCGGTAATTGTGAAAGATATGCCCGGATTCATTGTCAATCGTGTGGCAAGACCATTTTACGGCGAAGCAATCAGAATTTTAGAAGAAGGCATCGCTGATTGTGCAACCATTGATTTTGCAATGACGAGCTTAGGCGGATTCAGAATGGGACCATTTCAATTGATGGATTTCATCGGTCACGATGTGAATTACCGAGTAACGGAAAGCGTTTTCAAAGAATTTTTCTATGACCCAAAATTCAAACCGTCATTCACTCAAAAACGATTATTCGAAGCGGGATTTTTCGGGAAAAAGACTGGAAGAGGATTTTATGATTACTCCTCAAATGCGGAGCAAATAAAACCCAATGAAAATCCAGAAGTATTAGAATTAATATTCAAAAGAATCTTGGTAATGCTGATGAATGAAGCCGCTGACGCTTATTTCTTAAACATCGCTTCCGCAGAAGACATCGATTTAGCAATGACAAAAGGCGTGAATTATCCAAAAGGTCTTTTAAAATGGGCAGATGAATTCGGATTAAAAAATCTCCAAAACGAACTCGACGAACTTTATGATTTCTACCACGAAGACAGATACAGATGCAGTCCGGTTATCAGAAATTTAGTAAAACAAAATAAAAAATTTTATTAAAATCATTTATCGATTATCATTTATCAATCATCATTTATCAATCATAAAAAATGAACAACGTATATATAATAGATGCCATCCGAACGCCAATCGGAAAACTTAAAGGGAGTTTATCTTCTGTTCGTCCCGACGATATGGCGGCTTTTGTCATCAAAAAATTATTGGAAAGAAATCCTAATATCGACCAAAGCAGAATCTACGATGTCGTTTTAGGTTGTGCCAACCAAGCTGGCGAAGATAACAGAAACATCGCAAGAATGTCAGCTCTATTGTCAGGTTTGGATTATCATATTCCAGGCGAAACGGTCAACAGACTTTGCGCTTCCGGTTTGTCGGCAGCGATTAATGCTTCACGGGCAATTCAAGTTGGCGATGCGGATTTGATGATTTCCGGCGGTGTGGAGAATATGACGCGTGGACCATTAGTGATTTCAAAATCGGAAAGTCCTTTTGGTGGCGATGCTAAAATCTATGATACGACTTTCGGTTGGCGATTCATTAATCCGAAAATGAAAGAAATGTACGGCGTGGATGCAATGGGCGAAACTGCTGAAAACCTGGCAGAGCGTGATAATATTTCCCGGGAAGACCAGGATTTGTTTGCTTTTAATTCTCAACAAAAAGCTAAGGCTGCACAAGAAAACGGAAGATTGGCACAGGAAATTGTTACCGTTAATATTCCTCAGAGAAAAGGAGAGGATTTGATTTTTGATAAAGATGAATTCCCAAAAAATGACACTACTCTGGAAGGCTTGTCAAAATTAAGAACTGCTTTCAAAAAAGATGGAACGGTCACTGCGGGAAATGCTTCCGGATTGAATGACGGTGCGGCGGTAAACTTATTAGCATCAGACAACGCCATTAAAGAATTTGGATTGACGCCAAAAGCAAGAATCATTTCGAGCGCGGTTGTCGGTGTTGAGCCAAAGTTTATGGGAATTGGTCCGGTAAAAGCAGCCAAATTAGCATTGCAAAAAGCAGGATTAAGCTTTAATGATATCGATGTTATTGAACTGAATGAAGCATTCGCTGCACAAAGTTTAGCGTGCATCAGAGCTTGGAATTTAGATGATAACGACCCGAGAATAAACCCGAACGGCGGCGCCATTGCGCTTGGGCATCCGTTGGGAATGAGTGGCGCAAGAATCCTGAATTCTGCAATGTATGAATTACAAAATCAAAATAAAAAATATGCTCTGGCAACAATGTGTGTTGGTTTGGGGCAAGGTTTTGCAGTGATTATTGAGAAAGTTTAATTAGTTGTAAAAAGTAGAATGTACAACGTAAAAAGTACATTTAACCACGCATTCTACTTTGTACATTTTATATAATACTTAATACAGAAAAAATGCAACTAGAAAATTACGCACTCGGAAGGTGGATAAAAGGAGAAGGAGAAGGGCAGGCTTTATATAACTCCATCAACGGAGAATTGGTGGCAACGGCAACATCCAAAGGTTTGGATTTTGGTGAGATGATGGATTACGCTAGAAAAGTAGGCGGTCCGGCTTTGAGAAAAATGACTTTTCAGGAAAGAGGATTGATGTTGAAGAAACTCGCTTTTCATCTTCTGGAAAAGAAAGATATTTTCTACAAAGTGAGTTGGGCAACTGGTGCAACCAAAGCCGATTCCTGGGTGGATATCGAAGGAGGAATAGGAAATCTTTTTGCTAATGCATCTTTGCGAAGACAATTTCCCGACTTACCTTATTATATAGATGGCGATGCGGTGAAACTTTCCAAAGAAGGAACGTTCATCGGACATCACATTTGTACTCCGAAACGTGGTGTTGCGATTCATATCAATGCGTTCAATTTTCCGGTTTGGGGAATGTTGGAGAAAATTGCGGTCAATCTTTTGGCTGGCGTTCCGGCCATTGTAAAACCAGCAACGGCGACAAGTTTTCTGACGGAAGTTGTGGTTAAAGAAATCATTGCTTCCCAAATTCTACCGGAAGGAAGTCTTCAATTGATTTGCGGCTCAGCCAATGGAATTCTGGATCATGTGACAATGGAAGATGTGGTGACGTTTACAGGTTCGGCTTCCACAGGGAAAATGCTGAAAGCGCATCCAAAAATTATTGAAGAATCCGTGCCTTTTAATTTAGAAGCAGATTCTCTGAACGCAATGGTTTTAGGCGAAGATGCAAAGCCTGGAACAGCTGAATTTGATTTGTTTATTAAGGAAGCGACTCGCGAAATGACTACGAAGGCTGGACAAAAATGTACGGCGGTCAGACGATTGTTAGTTTCTGCAAATTTGGTGGAAGATGTGCAGATTGCTCTTGGACAAAGACTTTCCGGAGTTGTTATCGGTGATCCGAATGTTGAAGGTGTGAGAATGGGTGCTTTGGCTAATAAAGACCAGGTGAAGGAAGTTTCTGAGAAAGTTCAGGAATTATCCAAAACTCAGGAAATCGTTTTCGGAAACCTGAATGATTTTGAGGTCAAAGGTGCGGACAAAAACAAAGGCGCATTCATTTCCCCGATCTTATTCCTTAATTCCGACCCTTTTAAATACACGGATTGTCATAATATCGAAGCTTTTGGACCAGTCAGCACCTTAATTCCTTATAATAATTTGGAAGAAGCAATTGAATTGGCGAGAATGGGCAAAGGTTCTCTTTGCTGTTCGGTTGTGACGGCTGATGATGATTTTGCAAGAGATTTTGTCATCGGAGCTGCGTCTATGCACGGCCGAATTCTGATTCTCAATTCAGACTGTGCTAAAGAAAGTACAGGTCACGGTTCGCCTTTACCGATGCTGATTCACGGCGGTCCGGGAAGAGCTGGCGGTGGTGAAGAAATGGGCGGAAAACGCGGTGTTCTTCATTATATGCAACGCACGGCAATTCAGGGTTCGCCAACAACTTTGACTCATATTACGCAACAATATCAATACGGCGGAAAACAATGGGAAGATAACATTCATCCATTCAGAAAACATTTTGAAGAACTGAAAATTGGCGAAACTTATATCACGGCGAAACATACGGTTACAGAATCGGATATCACCAATTTTGCCAACGTTTCCGGCGACAATTTCTATGCGCATATGGACGTAACGTCTCTGGAAGGAACGATTTTCGAAGGGCGAGTGGCACACGGTTATTTCATTCTGAGCAAAGCAGCAGGATTATTTGTTGACCCGAGAAAAGGTCCGGTTTTACTGAATTATGGTTTGGACGAATGCCGTTTTGTGAAACCCGTTTATCCCGGAATGACAATTGGTGTGAAGTTTACTTGCAAAGAAAAAATCAGTCAGGAAAAACGGGACGAAGAAGATATTGCCAAAGGAATTGTCCGTTGGTTAGTTGATGTTTATGATGAGACTGGCGAGACTGTCGCAATTGCTACGATTTTGACAATGGTAAAGAAACTGAATCAAGAATAAACTTAAGAAACAAAGAGAAAAAAATAGAGATAAAAGATTGCGATACGAAATTTTTATTCTTTCAATTTTAATATTAATCAATGGAAGCATACGTAACATCAACCATACAAAACGGAATCGGAACCATCGAGTTTTTTCATCCGCAAAGCAACTCGATGCCGAGTTCTCAACTTAAAAATCTGGTAGAAGAAATTAATGACCTCAGTAAAAATGATGAGGTCAAAGTTATTATTCTGAAAAGTGGCGGCGAAAAAGCATTCTGTGCTGGCGCATCTTTTGACGAATTAATTTCCATTAAAGATTTTGAAACCGGGAAAACTTTCTTCTCAGGGTTTGCCAATGTCATCAATGCGATGAGAAAATCCTCAAAACTGATTATAGCAAGAATCCACGGGAAGGCTGTTGGTGGCGGAGTTGGAATTGCGTGTGCGGCGGATTATACATTTGCAACGGAAAACGCTTCGGTTAAGTTGAGCGAGTTGGCGGTCGGAATTGGACCTTTCGTCATCGGACCTGTTGTAGAAAAGAAAATAGGAACTTCGTCTTTTGCGCAATTGGCGATTAATGCAACTGAATTCTATTCTGCAGAATGGGCGAGAGAAAAAAATATGTACCAAGATGTTTATGAAACGCCAGAGGAAATGGATGCGGAAATCAATCTCTTGGCAGAAAAATTGGCTAAATCAAATCCAGAAGCAATGTCTCAACTGAAAGAGATTTTCTGGAAAGGAACAGAACATTGGGATGATTTATTATCGGAAAGAGCAGGAATTAGTGGGAATCTTGTTCTCTCAGATTTTACTGTGAATGCTATTAATCAATTTAAGAATAAATAAAAAAACCGCCATTCATTTTGAGTGGCGGTTTTAATTTAAACTAACTAAAACTATTAGTTTTACTTAAGTTTTCATCATTATTAGTTTATCTTAATTTTTTGATCAATGGTTCGCTTTTGTTATACCAAAATTAGTAAGACATTTCTGATTCTGGTAGTGTAGAAATTACCAATTTTAAAATTCAGTATTTATACGTAATAGGCTTTACTTTATAAAAAAAGCCTCATCAAAAAATGATGAGACTTAAAAATGTATGGATTGGTTGGTTTTTCAGATTTGTTCCAGAAAATTGTGGTTGTAAGTTTTCAGGACTGCCGGTTTTTCATTTTTACCGTTTCTCATCCGCATGACTTTGAAAACATTTTCCCTGGTTTGGATTACTTCGAACAAGCTATGATTTGTCCCGATAGAAATAAATGGCTTTGCAACGAAGGTTCCTCTTGGCGTTCTCACTGTTGCAGAGACTTCGATAATCGGACAAATTCCACGTTTTTCTGATTTCCAAATAGTGTGAGGCTTTACAAAAAAATAGTGATTGGAACAGAAAACTGTCATATATGAAATCTCACCTGTAATGATATAGTCCGTCGAATTGATTATTTCTAATGGGGTAGACATAAGGTAAATGTTGATTAATTTATTTTTTACATTTTCTTATGTCAAAGTAATAACAAATATGAAGATTATGTTAGAGTAGAAATACTGAATTTGTGGTTATAACTTGATTGGAACAGGATGGATGTCATTGATAACCGCATAAATAACGATCCCAACCGTATTTCTTGCCCCTATCTTATCAAGGATTCTTTGGCGGTGACTTTCCACAGTCCTTGGACTCAGGAAAAGAATCTCGGCAATTTCCTGATTGGTTTTCTCTTTACAGATCAGCTTTACCACATCTATTTCACGTGCGGTCAGCGTTTCTTCGTTTTCGAAAAGCGATTTCTTTCTTGCCGGGGAATTCAGATAAGTGCTTAGCATCTGATGATCCTCTTTTGTAAAATACATTCCGTTTTTGTAAACAGCTTCAATAGCTTCTATAAATATAGCTTTGCTGGAGTTTTTTGGTAGAAAGGCAGAGACGCCTAACTTTACCATATAACCAAGAACACTGCTTTTGTAATGAGATGAAAGAATAATAATCTTAAGCTCAGGATAACGTTTTTTCAGGATCTCTACCAATTCGAAACCGTCCATTGGCTGCATTTGTACATCAATCATGGCAATATCCGGAAAATTATCGGATGTGGTATTTTCCAGATGAGACAATGTTTCTGCACCTCCGGTCGCCATAAAATCTACCGAGATATTCTCTTTTGCTGAGAGCAGCATTTTAATTCCTTCCAAAATCAGTTGCTCATCATCAACCAAAATAATTTTAATTTTTTCACTCATCATTTATTTAATTAGGAATATTAATAATTAAACGGCTTCCAAAACCTATCCTGTTTTTCCATTTGTAGAAGCCTTTCACAGAAACAATTCTGGATTCGATGTTTTTAAGGCCCATTCCTTTGCTGGCTTTCTGATAATCGAATCCTTGTCCGTTATCAGAAAGGATAATTGTCAGAAATTTTTCATGATTTCGGATATAAACAATCACTTCATTAGCATTAGAATGTTTGAGCACATTGGTTGTAAACTCCTGAATCACTCTATAGATCTGTACCTCTGTAAAAATGTCCTTTTTCTCATATTTCGAATCTATATTAAGGATAAGATTGAGGTTATTGGAAAGACTGGTCACCAATTCCTGCAAATATAGGATTAATCCCAGTTTTTCAAGATTAACGGGATAAAGAGAATGTGAAATATTTCTGGTTGAATCTATCAGTTCTGTAATTTGTGATGTAATCACTTTTTTAGAAGCTTCCTGGTTTTCTGGTTCAAGATTATTCAGCCAAAGCGAAAGAATGTTCAGCCGGTTTCCGATATCATCGTGGACAGAAATGGCGATTCTTTTTCTTTCGTCTTCCTGTCCTTTTATATTTTCCAAAGTTAATTCTTTCTGATGTTCGATCTCTGCCTGAAACTGTAGATCCTTTTCCTGGATAATCCTTTGTATGAAACTTTTGTAAGCGAGTAATATAAAGGATATGATGATGATTAAAACAATAATCAACACAACCAGAAAAATGATATTAAGTTTTACTTCTTTAATTGTAGAAATGTTTTAATTAATAAAGCATAAACGATACAGACCAGTAAGTTATTGATCACCCAAACTGTTGCGAATTGATCTTTTGACAAAAAAATAAGCTGGTTCTGGATCAGAAACATAAATATGCTCACTGTAAAATATAAAAAGAACATTTTGTCATTCAGTTGGAACGGACTTTTTGTTTTCACATTCTTAATATCTTGGATCAAAGAATAGCTAATCAAACTAATCATTATTATATTGGAAATGGCTTTGGAATAATCATTATTATATTGATGCTGAGCCAGGATCCTGTCCGCTGTCAGAAAAAATAAACTTAACAGCCCGGTTACTATAAAAGATTTTTTACTGAGATTTAATTTTTTAATAAATATTCCTGTGACGGTGAAAAATTCCCCTGCAATATAGACTGGATATAGGAAAATATTGCTTTTAATCCCAAACAAAGGAATGAAAATATACGAATTGGACTCAATAAAAGCAATGAAAATGATATAATAGATATACCATTTTTCATTCTTTGTAAAGACTCCGAATTTGACAATCCCAATTATAAGTGCTATAAATAATAGGACAACTGACAGCTGTCCTAAAATATCATACAATGTTCCCATAAATTATCCACCTGGTGAAGTAGTGTACGGAGGATATGGTTTTGTCCAGTCGTAAGTGTTCGACGGGTCTGGTTGTACAGCATAAACACCTCCGGGAGCATTGATTCTTGGGTCATTTTCATTGGCAACAAAAATTAAAGTCGCTAATAATCTCTGATAAACTAAAGAGTATTTGAAACCAAAAACACATACAATGTCGTTTACATTTTCTTTGTTGTGTATAAGATCAGCTTTAGGGATATAGAAACTTTGGAAGAGTCTTTGTCCTTTGAACTCCAAAGATTCTCTTTGCAGATAATCCATTGCATTTTCTTTCCAGGACTCTATTTCTTCCACAGCTTTTAACTGCCCTGTAATTGGTTTATCCATAATTGGAAAATCAATATCAGAATCTTCTTTGCCTTTGCTCAGGTCTTTTTTCAGGGTATAAGTGCTCGTTAAAGTGTAAGTTTTGGTTTGCTTTAACGTAAGGTCACTTTCCAGATATTGCAAAGGAGAAAACTCATAATTGTCTAATTTTATCACATCGCCGGCGCTTGTCCTTGGTGTTAAAATCAGAACCAGTTGATTTTCCCAGACACCAATATCGGCACGGAAATAAGTTTCTTCTTGATTTTCTTTATCAAACCATTCTATCTGTTCGCGGGATAAGATAAAGACCTGTTCAGGTGAGATTACTTTTTGTATTTCGGAATAGTTCGACTTAACTTCTGCCCATCTTTGAACAGCAGTTGTATAATCCTCAAGAGTTAAGATTGCCATAAGTTATTATATAATTTTAGTTTGGGGATAAAAATATACAAACAATTTTAAAGAGGCAATATCAATAAGTGATTATTAATAAATATGAGATATGAATTATGTCAATTGTTCAATGAATTTTAAAATCAAGATAAAATCTTATTTTATTAAACTAAAAATTTGCATAATGAAAAATAATTCCTATTTTTGCATCCTCAAAACCAGAGTTAGGATCCATTACATCCGATGCTCATATTATAACAAATTTTAAAACTTCTGAAAATGAAACAAGGCATACACCCAGAAAATTATAGATTGGTAGTTTTCAAAGATATGAGCAACGACGAAATGTTCCTTTGCAAATCTACTGCTGAAACTAAAGATACTATCGAGTTCGAAGGTCAGGAATATCCTTTGATCAAAATGGAAATCTCTTCTACTTCTCACCCTTTCTACACAGGTAAAACTAAATTGGTTGACACTGCAGGTAGAGTTGATAAGTTTATGAACAAATACAAAAAATTCGCTAAGTAATCTTAGTCAATTTGTACAAATATCAAAGCCTTTCGGAGTTCCGAGAGGCTTTTTTTATTATTTTTGTACCAAGTTGGGTAAAACCAACAACTATCAACTAACAACTATCAACCAAAGATGCAACTTGTATTTTCAGACGCACAATATTGGGAAGATTTTCTTCCGCTTACTTTCACAAGACCAGTTGCAGAAATGCGAATGGGAATCCTGACTTTCTCAGAAAGATGGAAAAAACTGCTTGAGATTGATGATGTTTTCTACATAACAGAAAATTACCTTCAGAACAAATATAAAAAACCGGAGCCTAAACAAAGCTTGTTCATTGTTCCGAATTTCTTTCCTTCAGATGAGGTTTTGAAACAGATTAAAGAACTTCAGCCCGGCGAAGCTTTGGTATATGAGAACGAAGTGCTGGTGGCCAATATCAATATGGCCAATTTCTCTTTGAATCAAATCTCCAAAATGACCGACATCCACGAGAAATTATTTTTCATTGAGAAGCCTACCGATATTTTTTCTTATAATGACAAAGCGATTGACTTCGATTTTAAATTGTTGACGGAAGGAAGACAATCTCAGGAATTATCTTCTACCAACGGATTCATTGGAGAAAAAGAAAACCTTTTCATAGAAGAAGGAGCAACGGTAGAATTCTCAACGTTGAATTGCAAAACCGGGAAAATCTACATCGGGAAAAATGCCGAGATTATGGAAGGTTCCAATATCCGTGGATCATTAGCACTTTGTGAGGATTCTAAGATCAATCTCGGAACCAAACTTTATGGCGGAACGACAATTGGACCGCATTGCAAAGTGGGCGGCGAAGTCAATAATATTGTAATTTTTGGTTATTCTAATAAAGGTCATGACGGTTTTGTAGGGAATTCGGTGATTGGTGAATGGTGTAATCTTGGCGCAGATACCAATTCATCCAACCTTAAAAACAATTATGCATCGGTAAAACTTTGGAATTACAGGAAGAAAAGATTTCTGGACACAGGTTTGCAATTTTGTGGACTGATAATGGGTGACCATTCCAAAACAGCAATCAACACGCAGTTGAATACAGGAACTGTTGTCGGAGTTGCAGCTAATATTTTTAAATCAGGATTTCCACCAAACTTAATTGATAACTTCTCCTGGGGCGGAATGAAAGGCGATGAAAAATTCAAACTGGAAAAATCTTACGAAGTCGCAGAAAAAGCAATGGAACGCAGAAAAATTGCTATTACCGAGACCGATAAAGAGATTTTGAAGCATATCTATAATGAGTTTTAGTTTAAAACTCATTTTTTGTTTTCAATTTAACTTACTTTATAATCGGTAAAACATTTTTATCTCAAAGTTTCCTTATTTTTGCGATTAAGTAAAATTGATTTTATTCTTAATGACTAAAATCTAAAATCTAAATCTTATAATGAAGCAGTTTCTTCTTTGGCTTTTTGCAGCATTGTTTTTGGTGAGTTGTGCCAGAGTTGGTTCCCCTGTGGGAGGAAATAAGGATACGATTCCGCCAAAAATGATTGGATCAAATATTGACTCGGCAAGAATCAATGTGCCAAGAGATATCAAAAAGCTCAGAATTGATTTCGATGAATATATTACGTTGAAGGATATCAGCAAAAACCTGATTGTTTCTCCACCAATTAAATATACCAAGATTATCCCGTCATCTACAGGTAATAAATACCTGCAGATTGAATGGAAAGATTCCCTTCAGGCTAATACAACTTATAATTTTAATTTCGGAAATTCGGTTGTTGACCTTAATGAGAGTAATGCTCTGCCTTATTTTAATTTTGCCTTTTCGACGGGTGAAAAGATCGACGATTTGTACATCAGCGGAACTATTTCGGACGCTTTAGGAGATAACAAAAATTCCGAGGGCAAAGAAAAAAATCTTGTGATTGGCCTTTATCAGGTAAAAGACACAATGAACTACCGTCAGAAGCCGTATTACATTACCAAAGCTGACCCTGACGGCTATTTTGAATTGAATTATCTGACTCCGGGAAAGTACAGAATTATTGGTTTTGATGACGAGAATAACAACTCGATTTACGATTCAGGAAAAGAAGGTATAGCCTTTCAAAAAGAAGAAATTAATCTTGAAAATAGTATCTCGGGTCTCAAGCTTAAAACTTTTCCTTCTCAAAAAACGGTTAAGTATAAAGAGATGTCGGTTTCTACTGGTGGGGTTTTGATGACCTTCGAAGGCAATCCGGAAAAAGTAGTGGTGAAAACCGTTGGTGACAAACCTGCTGATTACAAAATGACGCACAAAGCCAAATCGGATTCTGTAAGAATTTGGTTTGATGCGGCGAAAGAAAATATCGGCGCAACAGTCAGTGAAAATCTGAAATTCTCTTACGATACAGGTTCCAAACAAGATACAATGTCTGTTTTTTATAAAAAACCGGCTAAAGAAGATATGACGATTGCCAATCCTTTTTCTAATAAATTGGCCCCGGAAACAGATTTTAGATTCTCATCCAATTATATCATTAATAAAATTCAACCTGAAAACTGGAAATTAGAAGCTGACAGCACCGCTCAGGATTTTACTGCAAGAATTTCAGAATTGGATTCTACACAAGTTATTATTAAATCTAATTTTGTTTCAGGGAAAAAATACAAATTAACGGTTCCGAAAAATACAGTCATATCTTTTTATAATAGACTCAGTGAAAGTGTCCGGTTTGATTTCGAAGCTGCGAAGCCGGAAGAATTTGGAAGTTTTACCGCCAATGTCATCAATCCACCGACTCAGAAATTTTGGATTCAATTACTCAATGAAAAGAACGAACCTGTTTATCAGCAATACACCAACCAGCCTGTTGTGAAATTCATTAATCTAAAACCGGGCTCATACAGACTCAGGATGTTGGTTGATAATAATGATAACGGCTATTGGGATAGTGCAGATTTTGCAGCAGGTACTTTGCCGGAAGATGCCTACTTATTTAAAAAAGCAGGAGATAAAGAGGTAATGAGTAAGATTAATGTCCGCCCAATGTGGGAGATTAATGAGAATTGGGATATTACTAAAGAAGAGCAACCTGTCAATTGAAAAAAATAATATTTTGGATCGCCGTAGTTTTTGTGGCAATACAGTTCATTCCTGTTGATAGGGAAAACAAACCTATCGATAGTAAAAATAACTTTGTTGACATCTACAAAACGCCGCAACATATCAAAGTCATTCTTAAGAATGCTTGCTATGATTGCCACTCAAACGAAACGATATATCCTAATTATGCTTACGTTGCTCCAATTTCCTGGACGATAAAAGATCATATTAATGAAGGTCGTGAGCATCTCAACTTTTCTGAATGGGGGATTTATAATAAAGAACTTAAGGAAAACGCTATCGAAAAAACGGTAAGTTCAGTCCGTGATCTTCAAATGCCATTACCTTCTTATATTGGTTATCATCCTTCAGCAAATCTTACCACAAAACAAAGAACGGATTTGGAAAATTATTTTTCCAGTTTAAAATCAAAGTAGTCTTAATGTGATTTTTATTAATAAAGCAAATATTTTATATATTTGGCAAAAAATAGAAGTTATGGATAAGCTATTAATTGCAATGGCTCTAATTTGTTCATTTGTCGCAAAATCTCAACAGAATGATGTTGATGATCAGGATGAGAAGAGAAATCTTATAAAAGTAAATCTTACTTCCATTGCTTTTCGTAATTTCCAGTTTGCTTATGAGCGAACTATTACCAAAAGATTTGGTGTACAGGTTTCTTATGGATTCATTCCAACTGGGCAGGTTCCGTTAGTCGACGAATATATCAAAGATGAGAATATCAACAATATAAAAATGAGTAGTAGTAATTTTACCTTAGAACCAAGGATTTATCTTGGCCGGGGCTACGGACACGGTTTTTATTTAGCGCCTTATTATAGATACTCTCATTTTAATATAGATAATCTAACCTATAACTATAGATCGGAAGACCCTGAACATTTGGGTGAAAAGATTCCGATTGCATTTACCGGAAAAACCAATTCGAATAATGTTGGTTTAATGATTGGAGCGCAGTGGTTATTAGGAAGAAAAGATAACTGGGTTTTAGATGTTTGGTTTATCGGCGGTCATTATGGAGGTGCTACGGGTACTATCACAGGTAGATCCGGAAGGCCTTTAAGTCTATATGAGCAGAATCAGTTAAGGAAGGACATTGAAGATTTGGATGTCAGTTTGTTTGATTATAAAGTGACTACAAATTCAAGTGGTGCGGTAATAGATTTGGATTCTAAATGGCTTGGGGTTAGGTCTGGAATTTCTTTCGGCTATAGGTTTTAAAATAATGGATATAAAATAAAAATGGCAATTCTTAAAGTGTTGCCATTTTTTTATTTCCCATGTAATCTATAACAACAAGGAATTGTCTGAAAAAAATCTATTTGGGACTTTAATATTTCTACAAATCTGAATCTTTATCAATTGTTGATAATAAAGATAAAATTGGTGTTAATAATAATAACTCAAATTAAATTCGCTATTAATTAAAAATTAATTAGGTTGATAGTCAGTGTGGTTATCAAATAGCTGTTTAATTTTTGCTGATATAATTTGTGGATTAAATAAATAGCCCTACTTTTGCAACCGCAAATCAGAAGTGATGAGCAGCGCAGGAGAGCAGTAAGATAGTGATGGGTTTGGTTAAAATGTTTTAGG